>Ga0206958_1094_pt1 | contig 27509 bp, 25 predicted proteins | sample Alteio_BWOrgHeat_33_FD_152968 | JGI IMG/M metagenome (GOLD analysis project Ga0206958, IMG submission 152968) | Enriched cells from forest soil in Barre Woods Harvard Forest LTER site, Petersham, Massachusetts, United States -... | ecosystem: Environmental > Terrestrial > Soil > Temperate forest >... | reverse complement strand
TCGACCTTAAGCGATGGGGATGGCCGCAAAGCCCTCAATTCGCTCGAGGTGGCGGTTTTGACCACACCTAAATCCCAAGACGGACGTATTCATATTACACAGGCCATTGCTGAGGAATCCATCCAGAAAAAACACGTCAACTACGACGGGGATGGAGACGCTCATTACGATACTGCCTCGGCGTTTATCAAATCCATGCGCGGCTCTGATCCGGATGCAGCGGTATACTGGATGGCCAAGATGATTTACGCCGGCGAAGATCCACGGTTTATCGCCCGGCGCATCGTGATTTGTGCGGCGGAAGATGTGGGCAATGCTGATCCGCAGGCACTGGTCTTGGCCAATACAGCCGCCCAGGCCACGGAATTCATTGGTTTACCGGAGGCCCGGATTATTCTGGCTCAGGCGGCGATCTATGTGGCGTGTGCCCCTAAATCCAATGCCAGTTATCTGGCCATTGACGCCGCCTTAGCGGATGTGAAAGAGCGCCGCACACAAGGAATTCCAACACATTTGAAAGACGCCCATTACAAAGGGGCCGCTAAAATCGGGCATGGCCAAGGCTATAAATACGCCCACGATTATCCGCAACATTATGTTGAGCAAAAATACATGCCGCACGAAGCGATTTACTACAATCCCACCCTGCAAGGCTTTGAGGCCAAGATCAAAGAGAGAATGGACAAACTCAAGAAAAAGTGATATTATCTGCCCTTACATGAAGGATAAGGCCTCGTTAAGAACGCACTATTTAAGGCTTCTTAAAGAGCACGGTAAAGAAGATGTTTCACGCAAAAGCCGTTTGATCGCGGAGCAATTTTGGCAATTGCCGGCGGTTCAAAAGGCCCAAAGCATCCTTTTTTACGCTTCTATGCCGGGTGAAGTGGATACCCTGGCGATGATCGCAAAGGCCGTTATTTCGGGAAAACGGGTCAGTTTGCCCGTTGTTGAAAAAATTCAAAGGAAATTAATACCTACACTTATTTCATCTATGGAAGATTTGCATACAGGCACACACGGCATTTTCGAGCCGCATTTAGACCCTGACAAGACGGTTGCTTTGAAAGACCTGGACGTGGTGGTTGTTCCGGGTCTGGCATTTGACCGCCAGAATAATCGTCTGGGGCGCGGTGCGGGCTATTACGACCGTTTTTTAAGCCTTCTTCCTGAGACTACAGCCACCATAGGTCTTGCCTTTGATTTTCAACTGCACCCGAACAGCCTTCCTATCCAGGCGCATGACATGCGCCTGCAGCAGATCATCGCAGGATAATATTAAAAATTAAAAGAATAGGGGACAGCGCCCTATTTCTCATCACACGATTTAAATAGGGCGCTGTCCCCATTTTAAGGAGTTGCCATGGAAAGCAATATTTTAGGTCAGGCCTTGATGATTACTTTTGGCGGACTTGTTTGTGTTATGGTGGGATTTTTCTTAAACCGCCTACTGGGACGCCAGCGTGCTGATCAGGCCAACAAAGAAGCCGGCGGTATCCGCGAATTGGCCAAACGCGAAGCGGAAACCATCCGTAAAGAAGCAGAATTGCAAGCTAAAGATATGCTCTTGAAGATGCGCCAGGATTTCGAGAAAGAAACCAAGGAGCGGCGCGAAGAATTGACCAGCATGGAAAAGCGCGTTTTACAGCGTGAAGAGAATCTCGATCGCCGGGTTGATTTACTGGAGAAAAAAGAAAAAGACCTCTCGGCACGTATGGATACTTTGGTTAAGGCGGAAGCCACGGTCAAACAAAAAGACGAAGAATTGACCCAGGTGCTGACGCAGGAAAAACAGCGGCTGCACACCATTGCTAATTTGACGGCCGAAGAAGCCAAACAAATTCTTTTGCGCCGCCTGGAAGAAGAATTGCTCAATGAAAAAGCCATGCGTTTAAGGCATATGAACGAAGAGATCAAGGAAACAGCTGAGAAAAAAGCCCGTGAGATCATCAGCACCGCCATTCAACGCTGCGCCTCTGATCATACAGCTGAGACGACGATCTCCGTCGTTCCCCTGCCTTCCGATGAAATGAAAGGCCGCATCATCGGCCGCGAAGGACGTAACATCCGCACCCTGGAACAGGCGACCGGCGTTGATATCATCATTGATGACACCCCGGAAGCCGTCACCATTTCCGGTTTTGACATGGCCCGGCGCGAAGTGGCACGCATGGCGTTGGAAGCCCTCATTGCCGACGGACGTATTCATCCGGGACGTATCGAAGAAGTCGTTGAAAAAGCCCAGGCTGAACTTGAGAAAAAGATTAAGGAAGATGGGGAGCGCGCGGCTGTTGAACTCGGTATTCACGGCATGCACCCGGAATTGATCAAACTGGTCGGACGCCTGCGTTACCGCACCTCCTTCGGCCAGAACGGCTTGAACCACTCGATCGAAGTCGCCAAACTCATGGGCATCATGGCGCATCAATTAGGCGTGGATGTTAAAACCGCCAAACGTGCCGGTCTTTTGCACGATATCGGTAAGGTGGTCTCATCCGACGTGGAAGAAGGCACGCATGCCATTGTAGGCGCCAGACTCTCCCGTAAATTCGGCGAATCGGAAGACGTCTCTTACGCCGTTGAAAGTCATCACGGTGAAGTGGAGATGAATACGGTTTACGGCATATTGGTTTCCGCGGCAGATGCCATCAGCGCGGCCCGTCCCGGGGCGCGTGCCGAGAGCATGGAAACCTATATCAAGCGCCTGGAGAATTTAGAGAAAATTTCCAATTCATTCAAAGGTGTGGAAAAGTCTTACGCCCTGCAAGCCGGCCGCGAAATCAGGGTTGTGGTCATGCCCGAAAAAGTCAATGATGACGAAGCGGTGACGATGGCGCGCGATATTCGTAAAAAGATCGAAGAAGAAATGGAATATCCCGGTCATATCAAGGTTATGGTCGTGCGTGAAATCCGGGCGATCGAATACGCGAAATAATATGAATATTCTGTGTATCGGCGATATCGTCGGCAGACCGGGCCGGGAAGTGGTGGCCCAGGTTTTGCCCAGGCTCAAAAAAGAGCACCGCATTGACTTTGTCATTGCCAACGCCGAGAACGCCTCCGGCGGCAATGGGCTTATTTCGAAGAACGCCAATGAGATTTTAGCCGCGGGGGTTGATCTGATGACCATGGGTGACCATGTGTGGGATAAACCCGACATCTTTGCTTACCTGCAAGACAATCCTCAAAAAATTATACGTCCGGCCAATTTCCCCGATGGAGTACCCGGTGTGGGCGCCACGATTGCCCAGGCACCCAACGGCACGAAGGTAGGTGTGATAAACCTTTTGGGGCGCACCTTTATGCGTTATAATGTGGCGTGTCCATTCAAAACCTTGGAAGAAATTCTTGCCACCATGAGGCAGGAGACCAAGGTTATTATGGTGGATATGCATGCCGAGGCGACCAGTGAAAAAGTAGCTCTGGGCCATTTTGCCGACGGGAAAGTTTCCCTAGTCTACGGCACGCACACGCATATCCAAACCGCGGATGAAAAAATTTTGCCTCAAAAAACCGCCTATATCACGGATTTAGGCATGAGCGGCCCGTATGATTCCGTGATAGGCCAGGATAAAGATATTATCATCACCCGTTTTTTAACCAGCATGCCCCATAAATTCGAGGTGGCCAAGACTTCCGGCACGCTTCATGGCGTCATTATCAAGGTTAACCCTGATACCGGTACCACCGAAAGCATCGTTCGCGTCCAGGCCGGCATCTAGAACAAGGGAGGGTGTATGACATGGGAAGGAATGGACCGCCGGAAATTCCCGCGGGTGATTTATCCCTGCATGGTGAAAGTCATTGCCCCAAGCCCGCAGGCGCCGATCTTGACGCATACGGAAAACATAGGCCAGGGCGGGATTTGTGTGACGCTCAAAACAGAAATCAAGCTTTTTACGCCGGTCGAGGTGGAAATCGATCTTTTAGGGATCGATAAACATATTTATCCTAAAGGCAGGGTCATCTGGGTCGTGCGGCGCAAGTCCATTGAAACAATCAAACCCTTGTTTTATGATATCGGCGTTGAATTTAATGACATATCCAAGAAGGATCAGGATTACCTGCAGGAAATTTTACAAATGCTGATCGACAAGGGAACGCCGCTTTCAAAGCCGTATATTTAAACTATGTTTGAAGAGAATCGCCGCCGCTATCCCCGCGCCAACTATCCCTGTTATCTGACCATATGGATGACGGACGGGACTAATGAAACGATACTGGCCAATACTTCTAATATTGGTGTCGGGGGGCTGTGTGTCAGCCTTAATCACAGTTTGCAACTGGGCATCCTGGTGGATATCCAATTGCATTTTCCCGGCAATTCCACCCCGCTCAAGTGCCAGGGCAAGGTGCTGAGATCCATCGCCGAGAGTGAAAGATTTTTCAATATCGGCATTGAATTTAAACCTTTGAGTGAACTGCAGCATGCGTTTGTTGAGAGCAAGGTTTCCGACCTAATGGCTTTGGAAAAAGGAAAAAGTTGATGATTCGCGTGCGTTTTGCTCCTTCACCGACAGGATTTTTGCATATCGGCGGCGCCCGTACGGCGCTGTTTAATTGGATGTATGCCAAGGCCCAGGGCGGTCAATTTATTTTGCGCATTGAAGACACCGACAAGGTCCGCTCTAAGTCAGAATATCTCGACGAGATTTTAGACAGCATGAAATGGTTGGGTCTGGCGTGGGATGAATTTTATAAACAGAGCGACCGTTTTGATATTTACAAAAAATATGCCGAGCAGTTGTTGGCGGAGGGTAAAGCTTATAAGGATGGGGAGGCGGTACTTTTGAAAATGCCCCGCGAGGGAGAGATTATCATTGATGATTTGATCCGCGGGCGCATCTCTTTCGATGCCTCGTTTTTTTATAAACGGGATGATAAAAACGAATTGGTGAAAAATCCGGATGGCAGTGCCGTCTTAAAAGACGAAGTGCTGATGAAATCTGACGGCTCGCCTTCCTACAGTTTTGCCTGTGTGGTCGATGATTCGTTGATGGAAATCTCCCATGTCATCCGGGGGGAAGACCATATTTCCAATACCCCTAAACAGATCGTGATTTACAGGGCGCTCAATTTAAAGACGCCTAAATTCGCGCACCTGCCGTTGATCATGGACCCGGAAGGCGGGCGTATGTCCAAACGTGCCGGAGCGACGGCCGTCACTGAATACCGGACCCTCGGATTTTTGCCTCAGGCCATTGTTAATTATTTGATGTTGTTAGGCTGGTCGCCAGGCAACAATCAGGAAAAAGTGGCCATGGCCTCGGCGATTAAGGCCTTTTCTATTAAGAAAATCAACAAGGCGGGCGCCGCTTTTTCAATGGAAAAGTTGCAATGGCTCAACAGCCAATACATCAAAGAAATGGACACCGCCCAATTGGCAGAATTGTTAAAGCCCTTGGTTGCCGCCAAATATCCGCAAATCACGCTCGAAGGAAAAGATTTTGAGCATGTGGTACAATTGTACAAAGGCCGCATGAACACCTTGATCGACTTTTTGGACTGGACCGATTTTATTTTCAACGATCAGGTGATTTTTGAAGAAGGCATCAAAGAAAAACATTTTTCCGGCGATCTGCCTAAGGAATTTAATCTTTTGGCCGAACGCTTAAGCGCGTTGAGCGATTTTAATGTGAAGAGCGCGGAAGAGGCTTTTCGTGCCATTGTCGCCGAATTAAACATTGAGTCCGGCGCCTTGGTGCATCCGGTCCGCGTGGCCCTCACCGGCCGTGCCGTTGGCCCAGGCTTGTTTGATACAATGGCTGTTCTAGGACAGTCAAGAACCGTACGCCGTCTCAAAGAAGCCTTCCAATAATTACTGCCTTGTCGTCTAATGGTAGGACACGAGATTCTGGATCTCGGTATCATGGTTCGAGTCCATGCGAGGCAACTTCTTCCTAGGAAAAGGCCTATACAAGGCCTTGATTTTATTTCATAATATAGACCTATGGGTACCATTGACAGCCGTCAAAATTTCCGCCTGCGCAAGCAGCTTGAACTGGGTTGGGAGATTCCCAGTCAAAATATTCAGGGAGAAGCGACTGTTTTTAACGTCAGCACCACCGGATTGTTGATGGTGACGGATAGATTGTTCACGCCTGAACATGGCCTGCTGATGACGATCAAGGTCCAGGATGTTCCAGCCTTTCCCGCCAAGGGGCGATTGATGTGGTTTAGAAAACTCAAAGACACCCACTATCAATGCGGGTTGAAATTTGTGAAAGAATGCCTCACTCCTGCCTGGATCCAATGGTTGCAGGACAATATCTTGAAATTGGCCGATGCCCAGGATAATTCCATCCTAGACCGTTACTTAATGGAAGGGTAGTTTCTCCTGCCGCATGAGCCGAAAATTCTTTACTGTTTTCGAACATCACCGACAGCCGCTGGCGAATAGAAAAGTTTTCTTGCGACGCTTGGCCAGGTGCGCGGTCGTTGCGGCTGTGTTTTTGTCCGTCACTATTTATGCAGGGGCCGCGGTCTATCATTATGTGGAAGGCCTCGCATGGGTGGACGCGCTTTTAAACGCGGTGATGATCATGACCGGCCTGGGGTTGGTCGACACCCTGCACACGACTTCCGCCAAGATTTTCACCTCTATTTATGCCATTGTCACGGCCCTTGTTTTTTATGGGGTGCTGGCCATCTTATTTGCCCCCCTTATCCACCGTTTTTTACACAATTTTCATCTGGAAATGACCCGGGGCGATTCCGCGGAATAGGGAACTTTTAGCCGGCGGCCACTGTCTAAAGATTAGAAGGCGCTTATGGAAGAGATGGATCGCGACATATTGACCAGAGCCTCTCAAGGGGATATGCAGGCCTTTGAAGAGGTCTATAAGGCCACCAGCAGCTTCGTTTATAACGTCGCCTATAGGGTCGTTAACAACAGGGAGGACGCTTTGGAAGTGTCTCAGGATGTGTTTATGTCTCTTTATCATAAACTAAAAAGCTTCCGTTTCGAATCTTCTTTCAAGACCTGGGTCTATAGGATCACGGCCAATAGCGCCATCAATTATGCCAAAAAGCACGCCCGTAACAAGGCGCTGCCTTATGAAGAGGCCTTTGGCGAAGGCGCGGTGGACAGTGACGTGCATGCCAAGATGGAGCAAGAGCAACAGGAAGAATTGGTCAAGAATCTGTTGTCGGAATTAAATCCCGACCAAAGGGCGTGTGTGGTTTTACGTAATATCCAAGGTTTAAGTTATGAAGAAATCGCGGCATCCTTGAACATCAATATCAATACGGTGCGCTCGCGTTTGAAAAGGGCACGTGAAAAATTGTTAAGCCTACGAAAGGTCGTTTATGAAAAAGTGTGAGGAGATCAAAAGTTTGATCCTGACCGACTATATTGACGGATGCGCTGAGCGCAAAGCCTCCGAGGAGTTAGAGAGCCATCTTTTAGATTGTTTGGATTGCAGGTCTTTTTTTAAAGAAGTTAAAAACACGGTTGGCATGCCTTTTCAGCAGTCGGCCGTGCAGCCGGTGCCTGCCGCCCTTTGGGCCGCGGTGCGGGAGAATCTGGAGCAGGAAAAAGCCAATCCCTTGGCGGATTTTTTAGACAGACTCAAAGAGCTTTTGGTTTTTCCCCGTCTGGTGCCGGTGTTGGGCAGCCTTGCGTTCATGTTGATTGCCGGTTCAGTGACATGGAACATGGTGCAGCTGCGCCAGGCTAAGGATCAGGCCCAAGGGGAATACCTGGTGTCGTTGTTAAATTCAGGCAATGCATCGACGGACAGTGAGGCGGCAAACCCCATTGAGCATTATTTTCTTTGAGCCAAAGGAGACGGCATGTTGAGATCAAGACAGATTGTAAGCGGGCTTCTGGGATTTCTTTTAATGGCCGCACCAATGGCCCACGCCGATGATCGGCCGGATCATCCGGGCGGGCGCATTAAGGAGATTTTCAATCAACTGGGCCTGACGGATGATCAAAAGCAACAATTGCAATCCAACAAGGAAAAGCATCACACCGAGATGGACAATGAACGCGAACAATTGAAAATCAATCGCGAAGCCTTACGGCAAGAGTTGATGAAGCCACAGCTGGACATGTCTAAGGTGAAAGCCATTCATCACCAAATCAAACTTTTGTTGGCGCAAACCGAAGACACAAAATTGAACTCTATCTTGGCGGTCCGGACCATCCTGACCCAGGAACAATTCATCAAGTTTACGGCTTTAATGCACAAGTTTCGGGAAGAAAGTCCACAGCGGCATGAACACGACGAATGAGGCGTAAGGACGTTATTTCCGTCGATGTTTGACAAATTCGATAACGGCAGGGATTAAAGAAATAAAGACGATGGCCAAAATGACGGCCGAGAAATTCTTACGTACGAACGGCAAATGCCCGAAGAAAAATCCGCTTAAAAGTCCTACCAGCACCCAAGCAATTCCCCCTACCAAATTATAAATCGTAAACCGTCCCAGCGGCATTGCCCCCACCCCTGCCATGAATGGCGCGAAGGTGCGAATAAGGGGGATAAACCGGGTGATAATGATGGTTTTGGCGCCGTATTTTTCAAAAAATTCCTGAGTACGTTCAATGTAGGCTTGCTTGACAAAGGGGATGCGTTGATGGGCCAAGACTTCTTTGGACAGAAAACCACCCACCATGTAATTGAGCATATTGCCGGCCACCGCCGCCAAAGCCAACAGCGCAATCAAGGTGGCCAGTTGCAGGTCACCGGAAGCGGCCATGGCTCCCAACACGAAGAGCAGAGAATCTCCCGGCAGAAAAGGCGTTACCACCAAGCCGGTCTCGCAGAAAATAATGGCAAAAAGAATCAAGTATGTCCAGGCACCGAAGTGGCTGCTGAGATAGGATATATGCGTATCCAGATGAATAAAAAAATCCGCGATATGGTGAAGGGTGTCCATTACACGCATCATACCAATCCGCCGTATATATGCCATGAAAAATTATAATATTTACCTGTTCCCTACAGGGAGCCAAACAGGTAAAATAGGACATGGGTCGGTCTTTATTTTTTATTTTAGGTTTAGCTTTTTTACTATGTTGGCTTATTTGGCATTACCGGCAGGAACATGTGTATCAGCAAATCATCAGCCGCCTGCAAGCCGAATCACGCGCGGCGGAAGTCTTGGTCACCGCGGTCAACTATGATGAAAAATTGCATCGGAATTTGACCACGATCAAGTTTATGGAACAAGACGCCGACGGCCATCCCATGCCGGCGCAATATTTTACCTTTAGCGGCAATTTGATTCAGTTCCAGTCGTTGGTTGTGCGTTTTGAAGATAAGTTTGTCGCCGCGGGGGATCGTTTCCGAGGCAAAAGCGTATATCTGTTTTGGAAGGTCTTCATGCTGGACGGGGCTCATACCCAGGAATTTCCCATCACCCTCGTCGATGAAATTCCCGGGGGGTATAAAATTCCGGGGCGCACCAGCGGTTTTGAAAACAGGTTTTGGAAAGACTTCTGGCGTTTTGCCTTTGATGAAGTGAGGGCCAAAAACGCGGGGATTAAGAGCGTGCAGATTGAGGCGCCGGGGGCCATGTTTATTCCCGGGTATGTGTATACCATTCATATTGAACATGAGGGCGGATTAAGGATTGATGCCCATGCCCTGGACCCGATTTTGCAGGGTGAGAAAATTCTGTCAAAATGAGATTGCTTCGCTTCGCTCGCAATGACATAAATTTTAGGAGGTGTTTATGAAACTTTTTTTAGTGTCCATGATGGCCCTGGCAGGCCTGACCAGCCCGGCCACGGCGGCGTTAAAAACACAAATGGTGGAATACAAACAAGGCGATACTGTTCTCGAGGGATATCTCGCGTATGATGATAGCATCAAAGACAAACGGCCCGGCATTCTGGTCGTGCATGAATGGAAAGGTCTTAATGGCTATGCCAAGCATCGGGCGGATATGTTGGCCCAATTAGGTTATGTGGCGTTTGCCGCGGATATTTATGGCAAAGGGGTAAGGCCTCAGACGGTGGCTGAAGCGGCGGCAGAATCCGGAAAGTTTAAATCCGACCGGGGGCTTCTCAGGACGCGCGCCAACGCGGCCTTGGATGTATTGAAAACCCAATCGAATGTGGACCCAACTAAATTGGCGGCGATCGGCTATTGTTTCGGCGGATTGACGGTTTTGGAATTGGCCCGCAGCGGGGCGGATATCAAGGGTGTCGTCAGTTTTCATGGGGAATTAAGTAATCCTACGCCCCAGGATGCCAAGAATATCAAGGCCAAGGTGCTGATCTTGCATGGCGCGGCCGACCCGTTTGTTAAAGCCGACCAGGTGGAAGCTTTTGAAAAAGAGATGAAAGCCGCCCAGATTGATTACCGTTTGATTAAATATCCCGGTGCCCAGCATGGTTTTACCAATCCGGACAATAAAGGCATTGATCCGCCGGGTGCGCTTTATAATAAGGAGGCGGATACCGCTTCCTGGAATGAGATGCAACAATTTTTTAAAGCCCTTTTCTAGTGGCCACGCGCTTGCAAGTGCAAGCCTGGCAGGGTATACTTTAAATAAGAGTTTGCTGCCTTACAAAAGGAGCAGCCGATGAAAGTCTGTCTACCAGCCGTTTTGTGTGTTTTGTTGACCCCGGCCCTCGCTTTTGCCGGAAATACCAGTCTCACCACCTATTATCCCGCGCCTAATGGTAATTATAAGAATGTAAATTCTCAAACTATTACGGTTACGCCTGCGGGCTTTGCCAACAGCGCTGTGCTCGGTGCGGGGTGTAGCAACATCAGTCCCTATGTGGGACTTAGCCTTCAGGGTGCTTTTTCGGGATGCACCAATTATTCGCTTTTAGGAGATGGCACCAATCTTTTTGTTAACCGGCCGACCAATGGGGGTATGTATTTCCGGGAAAATAACGCTGATGAAATGACCATTCTCTCCGGCGGCAATGTGGGCATTTCGGCAACGGCCCCTCAAACGCGTCTGCACATCGCCTCTGACGGCAATGCCTATAATTACGGTATTTTTCTCGCTCCGGCTTCGTACAACAGCAGCAATAATGGCGGTTTGCGCATTTGGTATAGTGATCAGGGCTCGACGAATTCCTACATTGACTCACTATGGGGCAGCAGTACTGCAGCTATAAATTTCAGGATGGAGGTCGCAGGGACTCCTGTCAACGTCATGACGATTACAGGTAATGGTAATATAGGCATGGGGGTGACAATCCCGACCGAACAACTGGCTGTCAGCGGTGCGGGACAAGCCACACAGGCGTTCAACACGGCAGGTGCCGGGGGTGGTGCTTTGGATCTTGATGACACCGGTACTGCGCCGTACAATGGCGGGGCCCTTATTTTCAGCGCGGCCACCCAGGCTTGGAAATTTGCAGCGATCAAGGGGGAGGCGACCAATGGGGGCGGCAATTCGCAAGGGGATATTTCTTTCCAGACGCGGCCTGGCGCTAACGACGGCTCGTTGACCAATGTCATGCTCGTCGAATCCGATGGCCAGGTCGTGGCGAACGATGGGTTGACCGTGCAAGGAGTTACCCACTGGCCATATACCCTTAATAGTGGCAGTCAATTAAGCAGCTTCTACGGGGGAAGCCCGGAAATTTTAGCCAATGGCGACAATCATACCGGCGGAGGGATCGCCATTGCCGATGACGGTGGATTCTTTGATTACAATGATGGCTATATAACCTTTAATGGATCTACCGGTTTGAAAATCGCTTCCAATAACGGGGCGAGTTCGGATAATGCCAGTTTAGTGGTTCAAGGGCAGATCACCGTCCAGAACGGCCGCGCTGACTCCGTAAGGATTTTGGACGATACCATCGAAAAAGTCTCAGGCTCCAGTGACCCAACATTATATGTGCAATATACTAATTCAGCCGGTGCAGTTCAATTTGGGAAAAACAGCGCTTCGACCTCCTCCTTGCGCATTACGCCAGCCTGGAGCGGTTGGCCAGATAGCCAAGCACCGAACGGCGCTGAAATAAGTAATGATATCGTCAACTACAAAACCCTCATGTTGGTGGGTAATAAATCTAATGATGGAACGACCCGTTCCGTATCGGTGTGGGATTATTTAACGGTTAATGGCAGCCAAACCATCAATGGCAATCTGACGGTTACTGGGAACATTACTGCCCTTAACGGGTGCATTCAATCAAGTCAGGTTGGCTGCGCGGCTTCTGACCGGCGCCTTAAAAAGAATATTGCGACATTGACAAATGTTTTGCCTAAGCTTGACCAATTGCGGGGAGTATCCTTTGAATGGAATCATTTAGCAGCTTCTATGGGCCACAAAGAGGGCGAAAGAAATATCGGGATGATTGCCCAGGAATTGCAAAAAGTTTATCCGGAACTGGTGGCAACAACGAAAAACAGCAAAGGAAAAGAATATCTAGCCATCGATTACAGCAAATTCACGGCCGTGCTTTTGCAATCGATTAAAGAATTAAAAACACAAAATAATCAAATGCAGCAAAAAATCGATGGATTAGAGAAAAAAGTAGATATACTGGAAAAAGAACATGAGCACAAAGCAGGTACATAGGTTTCTTTATTCCATTGGTTTGCTTTTAGTTTTTTGTTTTGGCACTCCGAGTGTGCCTGCTTATGCCGCTCCGGCATGCAGTCAATGTACGCCTTCCTGCAATTCCGGATGCCCGCAGTGTTGTACCCCACAGACCAGCAATGTCCACATGATACCTAATGCTGTTTATGATACGCCAGACTGCTCAGGTTCTCCTCGAATGGTAGCGCAGATACCCGATCCAACTGTCCGTAGTACTTTACCCAATCCCAACACTCCCAATACCGCCTCGGTATTATTGCCTGCCACTCCGCCATTGCCGAACGGAACAAGTTGTGGTTCGGGGGAAATTTGCTACAGTGGTTTATGCTGTACGCCGGTTAATGGCGGATGGTCCGGTTGGTCAGCCTGTTCATCCGAGTGCAATGGAACTCAAACACGTACGTGTACGAATCCAGCTCCCTCATGCGGCGGCAGTTTATGCGTGGGTGCTGCCTCTCAAAGTTGCGGGGGTTGCGGGAACGGACAATACTGCGGTTCCGATCAGAATTGTTACACACCGACTTGGAACCAAAGTCAAAGCGGTAATTGTGCGGCCGCATGCGGGTCCTATTATGATGAAACTTATACCTGTAGTGCGCCTTTTGGCGGCACCTGTTCGGCTAATGGGACCACTTATGGCAACGGCGGAACTTATACTGTAACCGCTGGTTCCGGCGTGCCTTGCGGCGGTTGCGGCGGCAGCCAAGTTTGCTTGGGTAATGACACTTGTTGTACGCCCACCTATGGCGCCTGCAACTCTATATCAGGCTGCGGGGCCGGATTCCAAAATGATACAAGTTGTGGCCAGAATCCCATTGCTTGCAATATTCCTGATGGAACGGTCTGTTCCACAGGTGTTTGTTCGAGCGGTTTATGCTGCACGCCCAACTGCAATTTTTGCAGCAATTATAGCTTTTCGGATGGATGTGGAGGTGTATGCCCTGCCAATTGCGGACAGACTTGCGATAACGGAAGCTGCTGCACCCCTCAATGCGACAATGCCATCGGCGCTATTTATTACTATTGCAATGGTGTTCCGACAGGAAATCCGATTCAGAACTGCAACACCCAAGGTCCTTCCTATGACGGTCATTGTCAGGGCACCAGTTGTTGTTTGAGTAATCAAAGGGGTACATGGACCTGTGATGCCGGGCCAGTGGCGCACTTCTATGATTCTTGCGGAATTGATGAGCCGGGTTCGCCAGTCAATTGCAATACTGGGTCTTATTCCGGTCATTGTACCCCCGCGCAAGGTTGTTGTTTGCAAAACACAACCGGCACCTGGACCTGCGTTGGCGATGTGGCGCATTTCTATGATTCTTGCGGACTTGACGAACCAGGCTCGCCCGTCACCTGCAGTCCTGGTGGTTGTACGTCCGGTGGCTGTGTCAGTACAATTTGCACCCCCACACCGGGTGTCTGTAATCCTGTGAATAATGGGTGCACGGGTACCGATCCTAATTGTAATGATCCCTGCACCATCCCCGATTACACTGCCTGCACAACATCGGGAGTAGCGGGAGAGTGTAAATCAGGCAATTGCCTGGCCTGCTACTGGGCTTGTGGAACAATGGCGAGCGGGAGCACCCGTTATGAAGGAAGTACTCTTTTATCTTGCGATGGGAGTTCTTCACTAAAGATACAGAGCGATGGTAATGTGGTTGTATATAATGGCGGCGCGGCTATCTGGTCGACGAATACTGCGGACAATGAACTTAATGCCGCGGGTGGACCTGGGCAGGGGGTTCATCCGTATCATTTGACCATGCAAACGGACGGCAATCTTGTTCTATATGCGGCGAATGGGCGGGTGATGTGGGCGTCCAATACCTCTTCGGCGCAAGGAGCCGTGCTTCGCGTTCAAAATGACGGCAATTTAGTTATTTATTCCGCTGCTGATTGCAGCACGCCGCTCTGGGCCTCCGGCAGTTGTACACCGGGTGATAAAGATGCCTGCGGTATTTGTTTTGGCACGACCAGTAACCCCGCGAATTGTCCTAGCAGCTGTAGCTCTTTAGATCGGTGCAATGTATGCAACGGGACATGTACCGCTAACGCGGGGGCAACCGGATGTACCGTCACCAATCCCGCTACTGATTCCGGATGTATTTATCAATCGCCTGTAACTTCGTGCCAAGGGGATACTCCTTGCGGGACTGCTCCCAACTGTACGCCTATACCGTCCGGGGAATGCGATTGCGGGGGGAGTGTAGACTACGGCTGCGGCTGCGGTATTTCTCCGAGTTGTCTTTGGACCACTTTCTCTGGTGGCGGTTCATAGATGTATATGCGGAAACGGTATGCCTGTTTCCTGATTGTTTTTTTGCTGGGTCTGGGTGGGAATGGGGCCCTTTCGGTTTTTAAAGGCATCCCCGCCCCTGTTGCCCACGACGAATTTAGCTATCTGCTTGCTGCCGATACCTTCACGCATGGCCGCATCACCAATCCTCCGCATCTGTTATGGCCATTTTTTGAAACGTTTTATGTTCTTCAGCAACCGACGTATATGTCCAAATACCCGCCGGCACAAGGGTTGTTTTTGGCTGTCGGCCAAAGGCTGGGGCATCCTATTTACGGGGTATGGCTAAGTGCGGCGCTGATGAGTGTGGCGATCGCCTGGATGCTGCATGCGTGGCTGCCGCCGCGTTGGGCGTTGATTGGCGCTTTGGCCGCCACCATGCAATTTGGGATTTTTTCCTACTGGAGCCAAAGTTATTGGGGCGGCTGTGTGGCGGCTTTAGGAGGGGCATTGGTCTTTGGGGCCTTGCCGAGACTTTTGAAAACCCAACGATGGCAAGACCTTCTTTGGTTGGCGGTGGGTATTGCCTTATTAGCCAATAGCCGTCCTTTGGAGGGATTTTTAGTGGCCCTTCCTATGGGGTTGTTGGTCTTGTCATGGAAAAGTCGTAAAGTCATGTCTGTCACGATTTTTTTAGGACTGATCTTGGTCATCATCGTCGCGGGAATGGCTATTTATAATAAGCAAATTACCGGCGAGGCTAAAATTCCGCCGTATCTTTTATACGCACAAACCTACCGGAATGTTCCTTTATTTATTTGGCAGCCCTATGATTCCACGGTGAAATTAGATCATCCGGAGATGATTGCTTTTGAGAAGAATAATACGGAGAAAATGTACAGGGACAAAAGGACGCCGGAAGGTTTTGTTAAGGCCATGCAGAAAGATTTGGCTGAGGTGGCGGGGTTCTTTTTAGGATTTCCTTTAGCCTTGCCGGCCTGGGTTCTTTTGGCGGCATACTTTTTTAATCGACGCACCGCCTGGCGTTTCTGGGTTAGCTTTTTCATATTCTTAATTGCGTTAGCGGTAACGACCACCTCGGCCAAAGCCCATTATTTCGCGCCGTTGACCTGTTTGGCAGCATTGGTCATCGCCCGGGGACTCAGGGCGTTGTCCTTGCTTAAAATGCAGGGTCGTCGGCTGGGAATGCCGGTGGTTATTTTTTTACTGGCATTACAACTTTCATTGGATGTGGCTATGGCGCCCACGCAGGATGTAAACTGGTCCGCGTCCCGCGCTGTGGAAAGCCCCATCCGTTTGCCGCCGACATTTAATCGGGAACAATTGAGCCATATTTTAACCCAACAAGGCGGAAAGTATTTGGTGCTTGTCAGCTATAGATTGCCCGGCACGTATTTTTATGAATGGGTCAATAATGCGGCGGACATCGACCACGCGCCCATTGTCTGGGCCCATGACATGGGGGCGCGAGAGAACCAAAAGATATTAGCGTATTTCAAAGGCCGGAGGGTCATCTATATCAATGTGTATTGGGACAAGTTAGGTGCCGAAGAATCATGAAAGCCATTAACATCCTTATAGAAACTGTTTTAGCTCTTTGTTTCCTGATCATTTTTTTAGGACATTCAGATTTGTTGTCGAAAGATTTGTCCCAGCTTTATTCCACTTCCTTAGCGCCGCGCCTGCAAACAGATGCTTTCTTAAAAGGGCATCTGTCCTTGAGCCCCATGCCGTTTGGATATTTGCGGGATTTCAACTGGAATCCGCAGGGAGGATTGCAGCAAATCTGGGGATTGGGTGTGCCGCTATTGAGACTTCCTTTTGAATGGGTCTCGACCCAGTTGGGTTTCGGTCCTTTTCCCGACAGACTGGTCTTATTATTTTATCTCATCATCGTGGTTATTTTATTAAACTTAAGTTTAAGGCAGATTTTTTCCGGGCCTCTTTGGCGTTGGTATGTGATCGCGTGGATGTTTTTGACACCGGCCGTCGGGGGATTGATCCAAAGGCAGATCAATACGGTTTATTATGAGACGGTGTTTTATGGCGTTTTGTACGCGTATGTGCTGCTGGCGGTTTTTTGGTTTTATCTGGCCACCTCAGAACGGAAATTTTTTTGGATACTTTGTTCTCTGGCAGGATTCGGATGCTTGGTTTATCCGCCGTTGATCGTTTATGGCAGCCTGGCCGTTGCCTTGGCCTCCAGGCATGCGTATCAACATAAATTCAGTGCGCCTGACATAGGGGCCGGGATCTTGCTTTTTGGGATGGGCTTGGCCGCGTTGTTGGGGCTTAATTTTTTGCGTTTCGGCTCACCCTTCGATTCCGGTTATTCGGTCAGCCTATGCGGGTATCCGGTGCTCTACTACTCTTTATTGTTTGATTACCCCTTCCATCACGAACATTTCTTTAGCGCGGCCAAGGAATTGCTGGGCGCGTTATTTTTCAACAATGCCTGGCCATCCTCGACGGTGCGGTTCAGATGGGGATTTGTAGGGTATTATCCGCCCTTTAATGCCGCTTCGTTAATCATTGTGCTTGTCGGTATCGCGGCCTTGAGGCAAAAGGTCAATGGTTTGCCAGGCAGGATCGCGCGCTTGTCCCTGCTTTGGGGGATAGGGTCTGCGGCAGTTTTGTTGATGGCTTATTTGTATCTTCCTTTTATGAACAGCCGCTATCTATCCGCCTTTGCGCCCGCCTTCGCCGCAGTCTTTATCGGTGTGGTTTTAAGTTTTTGGCCGACCGTGGAGTTAAGCCGAAAAAAGAATTGGCTGGCGATGGCCGTCGTCATGGGCCTTTTGTTTTATATTGTTCATGGACCCTCGTTTAGTTTTGCTCCCCCGTCTCCTAAAAGAGGCCCTGTCGGGACATCCCTATTAAATCAGGCTCAACTGACAGACCAGGCGGGAATCAGAAAGATGGCCGCAGATTTTGACACGCAGACTCTTTTAAAGCCGTCCTTGCCCCCAGCGGTATTTTGCGGGCGCGCCCAGCCGGTGGCGGGGTTGATGTTTCAATACAATGGTTGGCATGTGAATTCCGATTGCAGGGTATTTGCGGCGACGTCGGCCTTTTTGCCGTCCGCACGATGTATAACTTTGGATTATACCGGAGATGCTCCTGATCTTCAGGTCAAACGCAACGCGGCGTATTTGACATTGGCGCATAGTGAAGGAAGTCAGAAGACATTTTGCGGCGAGGGGACCCCCTCAGGGACAATCGCCCTATACAGCGTCGCTTGGGTTTCGCCACCAAAGCTGAGTTATGATCCCCTGGAAGTCCGATTAAATTCCCTCAAGGTCACGCAAGAATAATTTAACCGTCCCATTGGCGCCCGGTGTAGTTCATGAGCCCGGGCTTGTCCCAATAAACCAGCACATGGATGATGTCACGGCCTTTGAAGTACTGCAACAAGGGCGCGTCCTGGACCAAGCCTCCCTTGTCTCGGGCCCAGACAATGGGCGCATCGTCGATGTTCGCGTCATTGTAGACCCAGTCCCGGAAATAATTGTGGGTGGGTGGATAGGTGATGACGACCAGGTATTTGCCCCCGCGGGCCAGGAGCGCGTTTTTTAATTCCTCGCGGGTAAAGGATTTAGGCAGCTCGGTATAGGATAAAGTTTCCAAGACCCTCCCCAGCGAGACCCTTGCCGTTGGGATCGGGGCAGAGAAGGCATTGATCAATAGTTGAAAGACGATCAGTCCTAAGACCACTGCAGGCCCGATCAAGGTCCGGCGGAAACGCAGCCAATAGGTATCTCTGAGCCCTTGGATGATTAATAACAGTGCCAGGCATGTCCAGGGCGCGGCGTAATGGGGCTTGGCTTTATAGGTCAGGCAGACCATCCAGCAGGCAATAAGGGCCAGCCCCAGACAATAGCGTAACGCGGTTTTTTGGCGCGTCAATAAATTCGAAATGACAAGCAGCGACGGCCACGCTAAAGGAAATCCAAAAAAGAACGAGGCGATCGCGAGGCTGTCTCTGAATATGTCCTGGCCAAAGGCCCAGGATTTCTTGGCGAGGTAATAGTGGATATTCCAAAAACTAAAATAATCCGATAATGCTTTATAGGTGTACTGGACCTTGGGGTATAAAGGCTGCCACAGAAAGACGGGGATTCTCGAATAAATCTTGGAATACAACGTCTCAGGAAATTCGAAAGGATTTCCAGTGACGCGTTGGTTGTACATGCAGGTGAAAAGGACGATCAACACAATCCATAAGACCAAGGGGGCGACGGTCTTCTTAAGTAGCTGAGGATAGTTTAACGTTGACCATTTGATTTTCCATGGCAAAACCAGGCAGCCCAATGGAATACCGAAGATAATGCCTTCCAGAGGCCTGGTGTTGACGAGAATCGCCAAGCCTAAGCCTAAAATTAAGGTGTCCCGCAGCCGTTGGTATTTTAATATTCGGGGTAAAGCCCCAAAGACCAAGGCACCCCCGAAGGCCGCGACCGCGCCTCCCCAGTAACTTTGGCTCCAATAGGAAAAGATACCAAATTGGATGGCGGCAATTAATCCGCCCATCAACGCCCAACGCGGCGGCAACCACGCGTATAGCATCCAGCAGATGGCCGCACACATGAGGCCGGCGCTGAGCCATACCCCATCAATGGGATGGCCGAACAGCACCTGCCCCAGGGCCAAAAACATGCCTTGGCCGGGTTGGAATTTGGACATATAACTTGGCTGAAACAAGACATGAAAGGTCTCAAGATAGGGCCACACGGCAGGGGTGGGATTGGTCAGCCGGCCATGGGCAAAGGTATCAGATGCCAGCAAATAGCCAAACTCGTCGTGGAAACAGGGAACAGGGATGCCTCGCAGAGCGGCCACGGTCCAGCTGCCCCAAAAAGACAGCAAGAATACCGTCACGATGGCCATGGTCCGGTGCCGGGCAATGACATGGATCCATGAAAAAACCTCAGATCGGCGCATAAAAATTACTTTAGCATCCAGGCCCATTTTATCCAGTAATTTATTATGATATACTGGAATTAAGTTCAGGAGGATTCATTGAAAACCAGCCATGGCCTGAGGATCGGCGCTAAATTTCTGCTTCGCTATCTCCAAAATTCCATAGGGATTTACCGGCCGTATTTTGCCCAATGGGAACTACTTTACCGCTGCAACATGAAATGCGTCTTCTGCAATGTCTACAAGGACGGCACCTACGACGGGAATGAAATTTCTAAAGAAGGGGCCTTTGAATTATTGAAGGAGCTTAAGCGCACAGGCGTTATCTTTTTGAATTTTACCGGAGGCGAACCCCTGATAAAGAAAGATTTCACCGCCATTTTGGCCGAGGCTAGGCGACAAGGTTTTTTTGTCACCATGAATACCAACGGGCTTCTGCTCAAACAGATGGCCCCACAGATCAAGGATTATGTGGATTCTATGCATGTGTCGCTGGATTCTGACCAGGCAGAACAATATGAACATCTGCGGGGCGTAGAGCACAGTTTTCCCAAGGTCGTGGAAGGCATCCGTGCCGCCCAGGCTGAAGGCATCCATGTGAGTTTGAATTTGACGGTCAATCAGGAGAATGTCGACGGGCTTAAGAATTTTTGTGAGTTTGCCAAAGCGTTAGGGGTGGATGTTTTTCTGACCCTGGTCTCGGTCATTCCGACGGAATTTAAAGATAGTTCCCATGCCAAAGACTTGAAGGTGGATTTTAAGAATTACGCGTGCCGGGTCCGGGAGTTAAAGAAAGAATACCCGTTTATTAAAACCAGCGACGCTTATTTGGATTTTGTGGAAAAAGGCGGGTTTAATGAATACCGCTGCCTGACCATGAAGACGACCTTGAACATCAAGCCCGATGGTGCCTTGGCTTTTCCTTGCGGCTATTTTCCTCAATATAAATTCGATGGACGCGTGTCCGCACTACGACAATGGCCGCTTTTTCAGGAAGCGACCAAGGTGTTCAGGTACGATTTTTGTAAAGATTGCACATTGTCCTGTTTTTTTGTCCCCACCTCGTTGATGGACATCAAATGCTGGCCATCGATGCTTAAGTCCTATTTGATCTCCGCGCTAACCAATACGTCGCGTTTCGCCGCGCCAAGGCCATGATCAGGGCCTGCGGATTAGTGCCCGGTGCCTCCGGCAGCATGCTGGCGTCATTGACGTAAATATGATCCTCGCCGTGCACGCGGCCGAAGGAATCCAGCGCGCAGCAACGGGTATCCTCACCCATTGGGCATGAGGCGAATAAATGAATGCTCGACAAATCCCCTTTTAGAGAACCTTGACGGATGGACTCCATATCCTCTATACGTTGAAAGTCTTTGCCATCGCTCAAGGGAGAGTAAATGGTTTGGGCCCCGGCCGCAAAGAGCATTTGACCTAATTTATACGTGGCTTCCCCGATCAAACCCAGATCATTGTTGGTGATGTTCAAATGGACCAGGGCCTGCCGGTGCAAGGGACTACAACGGACTTGAGCGTGGGCATGAATACTGTAATAGGCGTGAAAAATGCCTAATTGCAACGGGGTTTGCATTAGGTGGCCGAAATCAGGCCGGCCAGCCAGCCACAAGGCCAGATAAGCGGGGCTGGTAAAAGAACCGCCCAGGGTCAGGTGGGGTTTAAATTCCGCCACCTGGGCCGACGGGACGCCTTCGCGTGGATCACTGGCCGTGTCATTAAATTGCGCGACCAGGCGTGAGGACAGGTGCAGCTTGAGCCGGTCGCCGATGTTATGTTTGAGCCCGCTTTGCCGTAGGAGAAATGGCGTCTGCACTGCGCCCGCGCAAACAAAAACATGTTGAAAACGGATTGTAAGTGCCTTTTTATTTTCTAAAGAAAGGCATTGAGCTTCACCGCCTTGGCCTGTCCGCGGCTGGATTTTCTCGACCCGGATGCCGGTCATGAATCGGGCCCCGGCTTTTTGAGCCTGGGGGATAAAGGTGCGGTTCATGGAGCGCCGCTGACCGTTAGCGTCCCAGAGACGGGCCAAACGGATGGATGCCCATTGAAGATTGGCCGCGCCCCGTTCAATGATGGTGGAGGCCGGCCCTTCGGTGCATGAAGGCGCGAGGAGATTTAATTGTTGTTCATTGGCTGCGAAAAAAGGTTCCAGGGCGGAAGCTCCAAATTCTTGCAATTGATAGCGGCGGGCCCAATCATCGAGCAGCGCAGACGAAGGACGGTGATACAATCCGCCGTTGATTTCACTGGCCCCTCCTAAACAACAGCCTTCCATATAGGAAATGGGCGGCCGTCCGCAGGTAACCGCGATGCCGCCGTAGCGATAGAGGTGGTTCATTTCTGCCAGTGAATACGGCGCAAAAGATCCGGAAGGTCCTTCTTCCACAACCAGCACATCACAACCGGCTTGAGCCAACACCAACGCCGTGGTGGCTCCTCCTGGGCCTGAGCCAATCACCAGGCATTCGCAGGTCAGGGCATCATTCACGGTAAGGGCTCCTGAAGGGAGTAATAAATGTATAAAGACATTTTCCGGTAAAACTTTAAGAACGGCGAAAGCCATCCCCACCGGTCGACGGTGACAAGCATTTCTTGCCGCTGCTCTTCAGGTAAGATGCTGAAGCGGCGGCCGGCCAGGACTATTCCCAGGCTATCGACGACGAAGGTGATCACGTAAAGAGGTATTTTGATCAACCAAGGCATCCGGATGATTTTTTGATACAACACGGCGCCTGCTTGAGCCCGAGCTTTCTCATCAAGAGGAAAACCCGTCAGGGATTGGGCAATTATAGTCTTGGCCAAGGCTGTTACAATTTGATCCATGGGCAGGGAATCAGCAGACAGGCCATTACCACACCTGTCGTTAATAAAAGATATCCGATGAGGAATGCGTGTTTATACAGGGTCTCCGGCCGGCGCATCATGCTGTTAGGTTTTAGGCCTTCACGCAGGTAGGCCACCAAGAATCCAATGATCAAGGGTAGCGCCAGGAGCAAGGCGGCCTGATCGTGGATGATAAAGGTTCCCAGCAGTCCTATGAATAAAGCCGCGCAAACCAGCGCGCACCCGAGTAATCGTCGCCGGGTATAATGGGCAAAAGATCGTCGATAAGCAGCCGCAATTTGAGCATTGTTGATATATTGAAGTTCAGCCAAACGTTTGACGGACATAAAAAAAGCGCCAAGCATCCAAAAAGCCGCTATTAAAGAAATGGGAGGCAGGAACTGGCTTTGGATGGCCAGCCAACCCAGCACAAAACGCACCGGACTATTCAGGGATTCCGAGAGAATGTCGCCGTAGGCGATGTCCTTGGTGCGCAGAGGCTTAACGTTGTAAATAATCCCTAAGACAAAGAATAAAAGTTCCGTCTGAAAAAAGATTTTGTTTTCCAAACTTGCAATGAAGAGTCCCGCGGCCGCTAATAATAACCACTGGGCCGAGGCGATCCAAGCATTGATTTTTCCCGACGGGACGGGGCGATGCGCGTAGGCTGGATGGTTTTTGTCTTGGCCAGCATCCACCAGTTCATTAAGGGTGTAGTTGCTTGAAGCCACAAGGAAGGTAGAGAGAAAAGCCAGAGCCACGGCTCCAGCGGTACTGAGCATATCGTGCGGTTTAAACATGATCCAAGCGAGCACAATGCCCGGCACCAGGGTCACGTTTTTAAACCAATGGTCACCCCTGGCCATTTTTATATAATCATTTATTATTGGTCCATGCACGATGGCATCATTATAATATAACTATGCGGATCATATCCCTTCTTGTGGTATTTTTTCTTTCTTTCGTGGGAAGCGAGTTATGGGCCCTGCATCGCGGCATTCCTTCTCCTTATATTTATGATGAATTCAGCTATCTTCTGGCCGGCGACACCTTCGCGCACGGCCGGCTGACCAATCCTCCGCATCCGATGTGGATGCATTTTGAGACCTTCTCCGAGATTCAAAATCCGACCTATATGTCCATGTATCCACCTGGGCAGGGATTTTTTTTGGCCCTGGGACAGGTGCTGTTTGGACATCCTATTTTTGGCGTATGGCTTAGCTGTGCCCTGATGTGCGCGGCTATCGCCTGGATGCTGTACGCGTGGTTGCCGCCGCGATGGGCACTGATCGGTGGCTTGGTTGCGGTTTTGCAATTTGGTGTATTTACGTATTGGAGCCAAAGTTATTGGGGCGGGGCAGTTGCCGCTTTGGGAGGGGCCCTGGTTTTGGGGGCGTTGCCGAGAATATTTAATTATCAAAGGACAAGAGATGCGTTATGGCTGGGATTAGGATGCGCGATCCTGGCAAACAGCCGGCCCTTGGAAGGGTTCTTGGTCGCCATTCCGGTCGCCGTTCTGCTTTTACCATGGAACATCAACTGGCGGTCTCTTAAGTCCACACAATTCATCCGCCATATCATCGTGCCTTTAAGTATCTTGCTGTTGATGACCGCTGCAGGTGTGGGCGTTTATAATAAAACCATTACCCGGGACCCCAAAATTTTTCCGCACGTATTACATGACCAAATGTATCGAAGGGTGCCATTCTTTATTTTTCAACCGCTCAATTTATCCCTGCGCTTTGATCACCCCATGATGGAGACGAGCGATAAAGAGTCGAACGAGGCGCATTATCTGGCCAAAAGAACAGCTGGAGGATTTTTAAAGAGCATGCAACGAGACTTGGGGATGCTATTCAAATTCTTTTTTGGATACCCGCTGGGCGTTCCAGCATTGATCATGATGGCCCTGGCTTTGTTCAATGCACAAACAAGCCTTCGTTCCTGGCTGGCGTTGGCGTGGATAGCGGCCGCTTGTGCGGCGGTTTCGTATTCCATTCTCCCACATTATTTGGCGCCGTTGACCGCGGTGGCCGTTTGGCTGATCGTTCAGGGCCTGAGGGGGCTGCAAGCCATGAGGCTACGTCGAATGTCGGGGACAGCGCTGGTCATCCTGCTGATGATGGGGCAATTATGGCTGAATCTTAGGTTCACGCCGATTGTTCCGGCCGTTAAATCCCTGGCCCATATCACGCAAAGCCGGTCCATTCATTCCACCAAGGCATTTACAAGAGAAGAACTACAGGCCGCATTACTCCGGCAAGGAGGCAAGTATTTAATCCTGGTATCTTATCCATCGACGCACAATCATCGTTATGAATGGGTTTATAACGCGAGTGATATCAACCATGCCCCCATTGTCTGGGCCCGTGACATGGGACCGCGGGACAATCAAGAGCTGATCGATTATTTTAAAGACCGGCAAGAGATAGGGATCAATGTGTTTTGGGACCTGCCTGGGCTCATGAATTTCTACGCAAGGCAATAAAGACTTTTCTTTAACCCATGTGATGTTTAAGATATGATTAAAGCACAATAGAGGAGGGGATATGAAACTTTTTATGTTGGCAGGGGTTATAGTGGTGGCGATGGCCTCAAGCAGTCAAGCAGCGACGATTATTCTAAAGGACGGCCGCAAAATCACGGGAGAGATCACCCAGCAGGATAAAATGAAGTTGATTATTAAGGAGGGCGGAAGCACGCTGACATACTATAAGGATGAAATTGTATCCATTGATGGTAAATCAGAGGATGCCGGCAAGATTAATAAACCCGAGGCCCCGAAGGATCAGGTCCCTGCAGATCCTGAGAAAGAGAAATTAGCGACCAGCTTGCTTACTTTTCTGCCTCCGTCTGAAAATATTATGATGGACATGGTGGGTCACAGGATACCTGCGGACCAGAAGGATCAATTCATTGCCTTTGTTAAGAAAGACGGTGGTCTTCAAAAACTGATGGATTTGAGAATCCAAGGACACGAAAAATATTTTTCCTCGGCGTCGTTAAAGGCCATGATTGAGTTTTTTTCGTCACCTAACGGGCAAGCTTATATTAAAGAAGCGCAGGATTATCAGAAGAACGAAACGCCGGAAATTAGAAAAATTATTTACTACGAAGTGACCAGCTGGATGGAATCCCAGGCTAAAAAAACCAAGCATTAATGCGTGACTTTTGGTCTCACATGGACCCCATTGCCCGTCGCCGTCTGCCCTGTATTGTTTTTATATTTTTTTTGTCTTTCGGTGGGAATTGGCTATGGTCCCTGATCGCCGGTATTCCCCATCCGCATTATTTTGATGAATTCAGTTATTTATTAGCCGGCGACACCTTCGCGCACGGCCGGCTCACCAACCCCACGCATCCGATGTGGATGCATTTCGAAACTTTCTTTGAGATCCAACAACCGACCTATATGTCCATGTACCCGCCGGGGCAGGGGCTTTTCCTGGCTTTAGGCCAGGTGCTTTTCGGGCATCCGATTTATGGGGTATGGTTAAGCTGCGGCTTGATGTGTGCGGCTATCAGCTGGATGCTGTACGCGTGGCTACCGCCGCGATGGGCACTGATCGGCGGGATTGTCGCGGTCATGCAGTTTGGGGTATTTACCTATTGGAGTCAGAGTTATTGGGGCGGGGCCGTGGCCGCACTGGGAGGGGCATTAGTTTTTGGGGCGTTACCCAGGATATTAAAATACCAAAGGACAACAGACGCGTTATGGTTGGGATTAGGATGCGCTATCATCGCCAACAGTCGTCCATTGGAAGGGTTCTTGGTGGCTATTCCGGTCGGCTGTCTGGTATTGCCCTGGAAAAATAGGGACAGACACTATTTACTCAAGAAAATAGTGTCTGTCCCTATTTTACTGCCTTTGGCCGTGGTGTTATTGGTCACGGTTGTAGGCATGGGAGCGTATAATAAGGCCATTACCGCAGATGCAAAGCTTTTTCCGCATGTATTACGTGATCACACCTCCCGCAGTGTCCCCGCTTTTATTTTTGAACCACTGCCCAAGGCCCCGCGATTTGACCATCCCTTGTTGGCGGCATACGATCAACATTTTCCCAGAAAACATTATTTTTATAAAAGGACTTGGGATGGGTTTTGGGAAAGCCTGTTGGCCGACAGTTACCAGATGCTGGCCTTCTTTTTTTGGTATCCCTTGGGCATACCGTCGATAGGCGTACTCGTCATATTTATGCGGCGCCGTCCATGGCCTTTTATCTTGGCCTCCCTGCTTGTGCTGTTGATGCTGGCGGTGACCATTTATGACATGAAACCCCATTATCTGGCGCCACTGACGTGTGTGGTGGTTTGGATGGTGACGATTGGCCTGAGGGCATTGTGCTTGTTGGAATCTCCTCAAATAAAAATAGGGTTGATATTGGCCATGGTCTTGATGGCGGTACAGTTGACGCTCAATATCGTATTGACGTCCACATCGTCCCAAGAACGATCGTGGGGGAGGCTTCTTCAGGCATCGATCCAAGTCCCTGGTTCTTTCGGCCGGGAAGACCTTAAAAATATGTTGGAACGGCGCGGAGGCAAATATTTAGTGATCGTGTCATATCCCCCTAAGCACAATATTTTGCTGGAATGGGTGTTCAATGACGCGGACATCGACCACGCGCCCATTGTCTGGGCCCGCGACATGGGGCCGCAGCATAATCAAGAACTTTTGGATTATTTCAAAGACCGTCAGGTATTATGGATCGACGTGTATCGGGACGATCCCTATCCCGGTGCCGCTTACGATATCCGTCAAAGATGGCTGGTATTTTAGGTTGATAAACAAAAACAGGATGATAAAGTAACAGAATGAAGAATATTTGCATTATAGGCTGCGGCGGTTTCATTGGTTCTCATCTGGTCGAGCATTTTCTGGCCAATAGCCGCTGGCGTATTTATGGTGTCGATATCTCGGCCCAGAAAATCCGGCCGTATTTGAACCATGACCGTTTTTCCTACC
>Ga0206958_1091_pt1 | contig 27843 bp, 39 predicted proteins | sample Alteio_BWOrgHeat_33_FD_152968 | JGI IMG/M metagenome (GOLD analysis project Ga0206958, IMG submission 152968) | Enriched cells from forest soil in Barre Woods Harvard Forest LTER site, Petersham, Massachusetts, United States -... | ecosystem: Environmental > Terrestrial > Soil > Temperate forest >... | reverse complement strand
GCTCGAAACGCATCCGATGGCGACCGGTCCGTATGATTTATCTGCCGACGTGGAAGTTTCTCCGGGCGCTGACGCGAGAGAACAAGCGAAAGCCAATAGCGGGCGGCATGCCGGGGGTCATCGCACACGCAGCCCGGCAAAATCTGTCGAGGGTGCGACTCCATGTGGCGCCGCCCCGAGGGCGGATTCATAGCCAACCAGCGTACGCGGTAGCGGACTGATGGTTCACGCTGGCCTGCAAAATCGGTCGCTTTGACCGGAAGCGGAACAGCGTGATGTTTCGTGCTTGGTGGCTTACGGCACACGGTTTGGCACGGTTTTACCGAATGTTCAGTCTATTGCCGTAGCATCGCAATAGAGCAGGGATTGCCTTGGGGCACCCTGCCGAAGGTGGTGAGCAACACGCATTCGTGTGCTCATTTTGCGCCGCTGATATTGATGGTATTCGATCGCTTTATGCCAGTGCTTGTGGTCGACGACCACGGGACGATGATCAAAGTCGTCCGTAGTCAGTTGCGCCAATTGGGATTCGCCGATGTCGATGAAGCCAACAGTGGGGCCGAAGCTCTAAACAAAATGTGTGCCCGACGGTACGGATTGATTTTTTCGGATTGGCACATGGAGCCGATCACTGGGTTAGACCTGCTTATAGCAATCCGAGGCGATGCTGGTCTCAAGCAAACTCCCTTCATCATGGTAACTGGAGAATCTCGGTCGGAGAACGTAATTGCGGCGAAGAAGGCTGGCGTAAGTGGCTACATTGTCAAGCCGTTCAATGCGCAAATGCTCAAGGATAAGATCGAGGCCGTGTTCGCGACAAGAGCAAATACCGTCGGAGAACGGCATTCGATGAGTGTGTCTCAGCCCCCACGATCTAACGAAACTTCGGACGCGGCGCCTACTTTTGATATCCTTCAGTTAAAATTCCCAGGACGCTTTACCAGCCGCTCTTGAGTATAGTGCATCCGAAGTGGCAATGAAGGAATTTAGAAGACTGACCGATTTTCGGCGGAGCTTTGCGACGCCTGAAACCGATAAACCTCAGACAGGGGGTGTTACGCCGCCCTTTACTGCTCAGCGTCAACCAGCTTACGCGATAGCGGACTGATGGATCGTGCTGGCCTGCAAAATCCTGGCTTGGAGTTCTTCAGCGCGGAACGGCTTGTTGATAAAACAGGTAACGCCTGCATGCCTGGCCCGAACAATCTTGGCTAACCACTAGGGGCATCCTAGAGCCGCTTCGAGCGCGTATCCTATCAGACCCAATCCACCAAGCAGCAGAATCCCGCCCGCAGTCTCCATAACTGCGCGATGTTTGGGGTGGCCATTCGCCATACATGCGATAGCCGTCCCGAGTAATAGACTGATCACGCTCTGAATCCAGTAATCATCAGGACGCCAAATTGGAACAGAAAACGGATTAAATATTCGCAGAGATCATGGCGCAGCTTTGGCTCTGCTTGCCTTGCTTGCGTCCATTTATAGGCTTTGATCTTACAACAGCATTGTCGCCATGTTGGCGTTTAGTATCTGTGTCAAATGTCACACAGCGTCTGCGCGCGATTATCGCGCCCGCAATCTGCAGACCTTCGACGTCCTCAAATGCCGCCCAGCGAAAGGTTCATTCGATTACTCCGCCGGCCAGCGCGAGTAGTGTTGGCGGCACGGTGAGGCCGAGTGCCTTTGTTGCTCGTGCGCCTGCGCCGCCTCCGTCATATCTAAATACGGATGCGCCTCGTTCTTAAGCGGCGCGAACGCGATTGAAGAACGTGACTACTCTCGATTTAAGTTCCTGCGCGCGCGAGGACATCTGCGCAGACAAATTCTCGATCTCATTAATTGCGACTGCATTGCGACCTGCAGCGTGCTCGACCGACACAATCTCAGTTGAAGCGCTGGCGGTATATCGCGAAGCAGTTTGCATACTTGTGGCAATATCTCGAGTTGTCGTGGCCTGTTCTTCGACTGCCGACGCGATGGCCGTGGCGCTCGCAGTCAGTTGTTCAATGACCTTCGCAATCGATGAGATTTCGCCAACTGACTTCCTGGTGGAATCTTGGATCGCCGCCACTTGATGTGAAATTTTGTTAGTCGCATCTGATGTTTTCTTGGCAAGTGCCTTCACTTCGGAGGCTACAATCCCAAAGCCCTTGCCCATGTCGCCCGCGCGCGCGGCTTCGATTGTCGCGTTAAGTGCGAGAAGATTCGTTTGAGCGGCGATGGTAGAAATAATGCCGACGATCTCGCCAATTTGCTCTGCCGTGTTGCTCAATGATAGAACGGCTTGTTGGGTACGCTGGGTATCACCAGAGGCGGTCTTTGTCATCTCCAAGCCTAGGGACGCTTCTTCGCCTATATGGGTTATAGACGCTGACAATCGTTCGGTAGCATCGCCCGTCAGTTTGACACGCTGGGCGGTTTCGTTCGCTGCTGCAGCAGCGACCGTCATTCGATTTAGTGTTTCGTCTGCCAGGCCGGCCATATTAGTGCAAGTGGTAGCCAACGATACCGGTGTGGCTTCAATTGAATCAAGCGCTTCATCAATTGCGGCGCCTAAATCTGCAATCGCTGCGTCGATTTTCTCCCGCCTATTGCGTCTTCTCAATTCAGCCGCTTCCAAATGCAGGGTGATTGCGCTGGCGATGTCGAAACAGATGACTCGCGATATGATCTTGGTGCACTCCGCTAGCCGCGCCGGCGAAAAACGATATTTGCGGGTCAGCGCATCGAGCGCTGCTTTGAGCACGAAACTGCCGGCCACGCTGCGCATGCGGGCATCGAGCCCGATCGCCGCTTCCTGCTCAACCGTACCTCGGCACAATTCTGCATATTGGCGATCGGGCTTTCCGACCAGGAGCGCTTTGTAGTGCGCCAATTCCAGTTTCTTGAGCAAGTCAGCATTCTGCGCAACAATCGCGCCGACGAAAGCCATTTTGATCGTCGCGGCGATATTCTCCTCAACTGCGCGTTCCAAGTGCGGCGCAATGACGGGCCAAATCTCGGCGATGATGCGTTGGGCGCGATCATCGAGGTCGTAGATCGCAAGGCGGGCGTCAAAAGCCTGCAATAAGTCGGTCGACGTCATGTCTGCAACTTTAGGACTCATCCCGAGAGTCCATATTGGGTCCAAAATGTTGCTCTTGCGTTAATGATCTGGTTACCAATGCGGCGCGCCGTGGAATTTTCGTTGAGCCAGTGGAACCGAACGATCGAGTAATATCGCCTATTGGCCGTCGCACCACTAAGTGCGGCGCAGATGACTGTTTGGTTGTTCGCCGGTGGGAATCCCAATATTTCGCCGTGGTGTGGTGAAAACGCTACCAATACCAACCGGAGCCTGTGGCGTACCTCGCGCTGCTCCAACGGCAATAAGACTGACCGATTTTCGGCGGTGCTTTGCGGCGCCAGAGACCGATAAGCCTCAGACAGGGAGCGTTACGCCGCCCTTTACTGCTCAGCGCCAACCAGCTTACGCGATAGCGGACTGATGGATCGTGCTGGCCTGCAAAATCTTGGCTTGGAGTTCTTGAGCGCGGAACGGCTTGTTGATAAAACAGGTAACGCCTGCGTGCCTGGCTTGAATAATTTTGTCTATGGAAGATTCGGCAGTCATCATGATCAAGGGTAAATTCGCATATTGTTTGTTTGCACGTACCCGCTCGAGTAATACCTGCCCACTCATCGGCTCCATGTTCCAATCGTAAATCACCAAGCCAAAATGCCTCTCCGATATTTTTGCCAACGCAACTTCGCCATCTGATGCCTCATCCAAGTTGCGGAATCCTAATTGCGTCAAAAGTTTTCGAACGACGCTTCTTACGGCGCCGCTGTCGTCTACGACCAAAATACTATTGAAGTGATGGATAGTCATTCGCCGCCCCCCAAGGTCGGGCTGTTCAAAGTATTGGGCATGTTCACACCGCTGCTTCGAATGACCGGCGCGAGGTAATATTAAACGCCGACCCCGTGGTTCCCCAGCTACCGGAAAACGCGACAATCTCGCGCAAGAGTCCCTTTGATAGGATGCGTGACACGCGTTGAGATAATCTTAATTCACGAATGAAATCTATGCTGCCGCCAGCATTGCCGCGGCCGAAACGACCAAGATCACGGCTATGAGCACCGCGGGCCATATGTAGTAATGCAGGTCTTTCGCTGTCGAGGGAGCCCCAGTTGTCGCGGACGACCGGGCTATCGGAGTGCTAGGAGCGATCTTGGGCCCGATGACATCGCTCGGCGAGTTTTCCGCTTCTCCTGACGTCGCCTCGGATCTTGACTGTTCGACGCCCGGCGCCTGCGTCACCTCGGCAAGTGGTTCTTGCGATTGAACTGCCTCCGTCGGCTTCAATCGTCTGAATTCCAAATTATTGGAATAAGACCCGTGAGTGCGACAGTTTCGCCCGACTTGCGGAGCCTGCCCCGTAAGCATTATCCGTTCATCGTTGTCGAGAACCGATCCCTTAACTTGGAATGGGATTGCGCCGCAATGCGGGTTAAAAATATATGCTGTTCCGACGTATTGTCCGTTGTCGACTTGACCGCGGAACAGAAGAGAGTCGGGACGTGCGCCGACCTCCAACATCCCCGGACGGGGTTTTCGATAATGGAATTCCCGAAATGAGCCGTTTTCTACCAAATACATGACGGACCCATTGTGATCCCAGGTTGTAGGCTCAGGTGTCGCAGTTTGCGTCTGAGCGTGCGCGCTCGTACAACACCCATTAATCCCAACCTGCAGCGTCGCCGTGTAAGTGGCGCCGATTGCAATGACCGCCACGGTGAATACAGCGCGGATCATGCGATGCTTTCATACGGAGAGGGGAGTGGCGCAGGCAGCTCGGCGACGTCGTCGGCTACGACAGGATGACTATCCGGCAACCAAGGTGATTGAAGAGCCTTTTTGTGCTGCACTTGGTCCGGAAAAACGGCACAAAGCCGACGCAGTCAAATGTCCGGACGAGTCCCCATGTCCGCTTTAAGATTGCTGGCGGGGACAAAGCGGACCGGCCCGCGCTTGCCCCGTTCGCCAAGTCAACCACGAATTTAGCCGCTTGGCAGAACGTTTGGGCGGTTCCATCGGCACGCGCCGTTCAGTCGGAGTTTCAATTTTTGTGCCTGTCGGACTGTGACTTGCTGTTCGGTGAGAGAGGCTTTCCAACCATCTTCAAGACGCTTCTGCACCACCACAGCCGCTTTGTCGCGAGGGGTTGCGGCAACCCAAAACTGGCTTTCTGGCCCGTTGGTTGCGATGACGACGTGGAGGCCGGCAACAAAAGTTTCTGACATGTGGGTGACCCGTGTTTGTCCGGCGCGCTCGTTGCCGCTCATCCACCATCGGACAAGCATGCCGGGAGAGCAAGAGGTCACCACTACCCAAAGCGGGATTGCGCCGGGCTGTTCATTCGCGCACGGCTCAACGTCGATCGCTAAAACAGGGTTAGCCGCGGTGAATAAGCTGCAGCGCATCCGTAACGGTCAGAGATGCTACTTCTTCGGCGACGGAAGGACCTTGCAAGTTGTCATAGAGCAAGACGAGGGCCACGAACCGCGCGCGGAATTGCAAACCGGACAAAACAGAACTGTGCAAGTGCATTTGGGCCATGGCTGCCAAAACTGCGACTGTTCGCTTTTCATGCCAGGGAGTTTACACGATAATGGCCTATACAATTACTCGCTTGATGCCCGCTACTGACCCGAAGCGTCACTTAGTGCGACGCGTCCGCGCCGCGCTCATCGCAGCCAAAAGACACTACCGCGCCTTGTTCATGGACCCTTGAGGAATCTAAAATAGAAAGCTGCAAACACCAAGACAATGCCGATGTTGACTGTCAGCCGTTCCCAGAATCGGCTTCTGAAGAACAGGAAATCTACACCGACTATGACGGCTATCATCGCTGCCACGTAAAGCGCGAGTGCTACTCTTCTGTCCATTCAGCTTTAGCCTCTTGATTGTCTCTTACACGCCGCGCTCATCCGACAAGCAATATAGCAAAAAACCAGGAGCCACAGCGACGGCGACCGCGGTCACGGCTGCCCCTGCATATGGAATCCGATCGCGCCGCACGCGCTAGCTGGCACTTTTGCCGCGAGCAGTCGGCGGAACTTTTCCGTAGTTGCCACAATTAGAGTCGGGCATTAGGCCACCTGGGCGGGCCGCTCGCATCCCCCGACATCCGGCGGCCCAGCCATACAAGCCTAAGCATGAGGCAACCACTCAAGCCCCAAGTGAGTACCCGAACTTGGGGCTCTTTTTATAGCGAGTGCGTGGTCCAGCTTATCCCCGCAGTGGATAACACGCCGGGCCGATTGCGAGGCTCGCCCTGCAAGGTCGCGGGAGCGTCACAATGCGCGTGTTAGGTAGTTCTGCGTGTGGATTGCCAACTACGCGCACCCTCAACGTCTCGACTAAGCCCCGGCCGCCCGTCGGGGCTTCTTTGTTTCGGCAGCGGCTAAATGCTCGCCCGGCGAATCGCCAAAGAAATAACCCCCAGGCGTTGCCTCAAATTGCCTGGGGGTTCACTCGGGCGCGCGCACGGTGGCATCCCAATACGACGCGCGAGTAAGGGGAAGCTCGCTTCTGTCACTTGGAACTATCTATCGGGCCGCTGCTCATTTGGCCGGTGGCGGCGTGTTCGGGTGGAAGTAGCCGACATCGGACATGGCCTACGTAGAACCCTGGCCGCTTGGCGGATTTTCCGACCTGTCTACCTTCTTGTCTGTCTTACCTGCCTTCTTCATCGCCTTCTTTAGCTTCTTCATCTTCTTGTCGATCTTTGGCTTTTTCATTTTGCCCATATTACGCATCCCTTTGGGTTTCACTCATTCCGCCGGCAGTGTTCGGAGGAAAGTAGCCCGCGTCGAACATAGCGCGAAGTAGCTCGGGCTCGCACAGGACGGCTTGCGGCTTCGCAACCACGTCCGCGGCCGAGTGATCTCGGTGATAATCATGGTGCAGGATTTGACCGTCTCGCCGCTCACCTTGTCTTTTTATTCGTCCCATAGGCCGGCAATCGTTAGGGCAGGGGGCCATCCCGCGCGCTGAAATACCGGGGCTGCGGCTGCTTTACGCCGGTCGCGTGTTACCACTCATAATAGCCTGACACAGGGATAAGGCAGCGCGTTCTTAAACGGGCCCCGGCCGAATGCGCAGCAGTAACAGGTGGGTCAGCGAGTAGCCGGCCGACCGGACAATAGACCGCCAAAGGAGTAGGCTTTCGCGTCCTTATTGGGGGATATCATGCCCGATACACGCAAGTTGCTCCCGCTCGCGGAGGCGTATTGCCCGCAATATAAAACTAAGGCGGAGTTTTTCATTCAGGCCGAACATCCCTCGGGCTCCCCCCATCTAGTCGTCCAATACGAGAAGGGCGGCTACGGTGGCGACAAAGAGTTTGCTGTCGCGATCCCCGCCGACTGGGCCCAGAGCGACGTACTAGATCTGCTTCTCTGGCCCATGAAGGATTCCAAAAGTCCGTATCCCGCTTGGGAATTTGCAACGCGCGCGCACGGCGTGGGCACGTTGTATCGATGGTGGAAGGGCGAGAAGCCAGTTTGATTTGCGAGGGCTATCGCGCGCCCGAATCCCGACCCGGATAATGGACACTCGTTGGACTTCGGCGGCAGGCGTTGGGCTAAGGGAGCGAATTAAGCAAACAATCGTGAGGCGCTGCAGGGTCTGCAGACAGCTTGTAATGGAGGGATTATAGGAAAAGTAGCTAACCCGATCCCCGTGTCCCCCGACAGGTACCTGACCGGGTTAGCATCTTCCGCGGCCGGCTCTTTCCCCAGAGTCGGCCGCACCTAGTTTGCAGCGCCAACGGCACCGCGCTTTCATTTTTCGCTGGCTTGGACAGATCCCCCCGGTAGTCCCACGACGGTTCGCAGCCTGTTGGGCGATCGTGGCTTTTGCAAGGTAAGGAATCTTAATATCGGTCGGCTGGGTCTGCTGTCCCCGGCCGTAAAGAGGTGATTGGTTAGAAAAACAAAGAGGCCCGGCCATTCAAGTCCGGAGCCTCCCATCAGCCCACGAGGTGCTCAGACTTTTACCCAAAGGGGGTGGGCGTAATCATGAAAGGCCGCAGCTTGCCGGAAGATTAACAGCGAGCGCCATTTGCCTTCCTGGCCCGAAGCGTCACGAGCGACGCAGCGATCTGGTCGCTTTCGGAGAATAAACGGACGTGGCGCGGACATGGCAAGTCCGTCGCTTATGACCCATCACGTCAGTTTGCCGCGCCACTCCGCTGCAACGCAGCGCAGGGCAGCGCACGGCTCTCGCCCACTTGCTCAATCGGGTTCGATTACCTCATCGGCTCCGTGGTCGGCAGCCGCTGGAGAATTGCCAGCTCGGCGATATGCGCGCACTGAGGTGTAAAAAAACGGACTCAAGAGATACCGAGCCTCGTGAGACTGATAGGAGTTCAGAGGCCGCCCGAAGGCGGCCTCGAAGTTTGATCTCCTGCTATTTACCAGCAGCGGACGCACCGATAACCATTCCATACCCATCCCGGGCCGCAGCCATAGACACCCGTTGTTCCGTTGCATGCCGCCTTTTTGATGATCAGCGTGGCGTTCTTAAGCTGCGCGTGGAAGCTCGCCGCGCCTAGCGCCTGAGTCTGTGCATTGGCTGTTATGGCCGTCGTTCCCAACACAAGTACCGCTGCCGTCAATGTCACGGTAAGTTTTTTCATGAGCCCCTCCTCGATTTGCTGAAAACCCAAGTGGAAGAAAAGTGGTACGCCGCCCCCAGGCCGATAGCGTCAGTGCTGTGAAACGCGATCGGCAAAGCCAAGAATATCCTACCAGCGCCATAGCGGCAACGATGCGGAACGGTTGCGGTCTATAATCTGGGTGTGTCTGCCCGCCGCAGCGATGCCTGTTTCATCGTGAAGGATCACGACGGCTAACCGCCCCACTGACGGACGCCCAGCACGGCATCTTTCGGGGGTATTGCCGCCGTGCTTCCGGTGAGGTGGCGCGGCAGTCGATGACCTAAAGCGGGCATGGAGCGCCTTATTCGATTGGCTGGTCGGCGCGACCTGTAGCGGCAGCGGAATAGTAATGCCGAGCGCCTTTGCGGTTTGGAGGTTGATGATCAGCTCGATTTTTGTTTTCTCCTGGACCGGCAGGTCGGCGGCCTTGTCACCCTTGAGAATCCGGCCGGTATAGTTGCCGGCAAGGCGGTATGCGTCCGCTCCGGCGCTTGAGCGCGCGGCCTTGTCAGCGACGATGAGCGCTACTGGCCCGTCACGTCACCTAGTGCAGCGCATCGTTCCGGTCGCTTTCGAGGTGAAAGCGGACATCGCGTGATCATCGCAGATCGGTCGCTGTTGACCCAAAGCGACCGTTTGGCCACCATAAATTGCCGCACTGCGAAAGGTTTGCTCGATCATCTCATCGGCTGGAGCGATGTTCTCGTGCACGATAAAATGATGTCAGTCTCCTGGGAGCATATCGTCATGACCCGTGCCCGCATGTCACCCGACCGCCGCCACGTGCTTGCAGGCGCCGCCGCAACTGCTGCTTCCCTTGCCGCACCTGCCATCGTGCGAGCCCAGGGCGGTCTGCTGAAGGTTGGCGTGCTTCTGCCGCGTTCTGGCTTTGAGGCCGGCAACGGCCAGGATAACCAGCGCGGCATTGACGTCGCGCCAGAGATTCTCAAGTCGCTGGGGCTGCCCGATATAGCGATCATGAACGCCGATACAGAGTCGAGTGTTGATGTCGCACGCGAGCACGCCGAAAAGCTGATTGGCGACGGCGCGCACCTCCTGGTCGGTGCCTTCGATTCCGGCCAGACCACCGTGATCGCCCAGGTCGCCGAACAGAAGGGCATTCTCTTCATCATTAACGTTGCCGCAGCGCCCGATGTCACCGAGCAGGGATATAAATTCGTGTTCAGGAGTTTCCCCGCTGCGCCAATGGTTCTCGCCGCCGGATTCGCCAACCAGAAGGAGATTTTTGCCGGGATTGGCGTGGCACCGAAGACGGTAGTCTACATGCACGTCAATGATACTTTCGGCACCGCCATGGCCAAGGGTGTCGGCATGGTCATGCCAAAATTCGACATGCCGTACAAGATCGTCGACGAGATCGTTTACGATCCGCAGGCGCGCGATCTTTCCGTCGAAGTGGCGAAGGCCAAGGCGTCCAATCCCGACGCCTTGATGGTCACCAGCCGTCTCAACGACTCAATCCTGATCACGCGGGAGCTAGTCAAGCAGCGTTGGACGCCGCAAGCGATCATGAGCATGGGGCCGGGTTGGATCGAGGACCAATATCTCAAGACGCTGGGCAAGCTCTCCGACGGTCCGATGGGTTTTAATCCTTGGCAGGATCCGAACAAGAAGTTGACTCCGGTGCTCGAAGCCGCGGTAGCGAAGGCCTTTCCCGGCGTCGGCCTGAACTCGTTCCATGTCTATTCGTTCGAGGCGCTTCTCACGGCCGCCGACGCCTATAAACGCGCGGGTTCGACCGACCCCAAAGCATTGGCTGATGCCATCCGCGCGACAAATATAACCGATAATGTCAGTATCGGACCCGGCATCCAGTTCAACGCCAAGGGTCAGAACGACAAGTCCGGGTGTGGCGCCACCCAAAACCGGGCCGGCAAACAAGTTGTGCTGGCTCCAAAAGCGGCGGCCAACGCCAAACCTGAGTGGCCGATGACGCCCTATCAGAATCGCGGGTGAGCCGAGCTCCTCAATCAATCAGTATCGCGCCGACACTCACGTTTGTACCGCTCACGTGGTGTGCGTCCTCTCCACCCGGGCACATGTAACGGACGATCATCGCTGCCTGAATATTGTAATTCCGTTCCTTTATAACCGCGAGCGCAATGCAATAACTCTATAGCCGATGTGAAGTCAGGATGGATGGCGGCTTAGCCGAGGGGACAACAACAATGGCCAATGTACTGGAGTTTCGACCCGGCGGCTACCGTTTCATCAAAGCGGTGTTTCAGTATTCGGGCGGGGTCGCCGCGATGCCGGGCTATCGGATCCGGCGCGTCCGTTTTGTGCGACCGCTGCCACTTGCTTCGGGGTTCGCGCGGGTCGAGAAAATATTGCAAACCGCCCGCCGGCCACTTACGGCTTTCTGCCAATGTGAGCTTCGCTCACCAGCTCCATTCACTGAACAGAGTTTTCGCGCCTTCAACGAAAGCTATGTGGGCACGCTCAAGCGCTGGGAGATTTTCGACGGCACGACCAACCCGGTCGCGCGCAGCAACGTCTGCCCCGCCGCCAATCCACCGCTAGAGCCGTCATTTTATGCGTTTTCCTACACCGAGGCTGCGGCGGACACGGCGTCGAGTTTCGTGATATCCGGGAGCGCCGAGGCGCCGGAGGGCCGCGCCAACTATCGTGATCATATCGTTCGACTCGGCGATATTAGCGCCGCTGGGTTGCGCGAGAAGGCGCGATTCGTACTTGGCGAAATGGAACGTCGTATGGCCGCACTCGGGTTCACCTGGCGTGATGCCACGGCTACCCAAGTCTATACGATTTGCGACCTCCACCCATTTCTCGCCGATGAGATTGTCAAGCGTGACGCAGCTCACTCCGGCCTGACGTGGCACTATTGCAGGCCACCGGTCATCGGGTTGGATTACGAAATGGATTGCCGTGGCCTTTTGTTCGAGCAGGTCATCGATGTGTGAGGTGATCGCGCCTGCGCTGTGAATAGCGGTCACTGTTTCTCCCGGTGGATGTCTAACTTTCGTTGGTCCGAGCGGCGACCAAAGGCGTATTGTCTCGTGGAATGTGAACTGTGCCGGTGAAAGTCCGGTCCTGGGCCAAAGCGGACGCGCCGATCGGCGACAGCCGTGACAGCTTTCCGGTGTAAAGCGGACGCCGCAAATTTACACGCGCATGACGCCGGCCATCTGGCGTGACTATGTCGCGACACGGTCAACGCCCAGTTATCCACTGGACGCACAGGCAGAACGTTTCGAAACGCGAACTAGGCGCTTTCCACATTATGTGAATGCGAGATTTCTAACTCATTGAAGTTACATGATGGGCGATTCGTAATTGCTCGCCCAATTATGGCGATCACAGATTTGCCGCGAGTTCGTCCACGCAAATTGCCAAAGTTGGCGAGTTTGAGCCTCGGTGAAGCCTTGTCCCTCCCGCACCGTAGCGCCTATCGGGATTCGCCCGATAAAGGGGGACACGATGTACAAATCGCTTGTTGAAACAGATTTTCTGCTCGCCTTGACCTTAGCCTTCGCAACCGTGCTGATCGTCCTCGGGATAATCGCTCGCGCAATACGATGGTTCGCCATGGTGCACTATAATAAATCGAACGCTCCTCGATCGTCCGCCGAACCAATCTGAGTCGGGGGCAGGCAGCACGGCGCGGTGCATCTCACGGCACGGCCGTGCTGTCTCGATCCACTGGCCGCGGTTGAATTCTTGGATTCAACAGAGCAGCTGAAGGCCTGGGCCAAGATGACCGCGGCGACGGGTGCGATTAGCTTTGCGCTTGGCGCGACTGCTGCGCTTGTCGCGAACCGCTACACCGGACTTCGCGACATTGTCGCGCCCGCCTTCACCAACAAAACCCCGGCATTTGCGCCGAGGTTTCAGGTCATCACGTCCGATTTCTACTGTTTATTTGAGCGCGGTGGAAACGCTACTGCTATTGACCCGGAGCGTCACTTACTGCGACGCAGCAATTTGGTCGCTAACAGGGGCAAAGCGGACATCGTGCGACCAGCACAAATTGGTCGCTAATGACCCATACAGTCTGCCGGTCACGGTGCGTTAACCGCTGGCCTCCATCCTGCCAGCAGTGTGATTCGCGGAGTGCCGAGTGAGCGCTAAAATACTTAGGCTTAGTGACTATCGTATCGACGATGGCGCAGACGATGAGATTGACTTGGTGACAGCAGTAGATGTCGCGATCCGAGACTTACGTGAAATTCTGCTGTGCTGGGGCACTGAGATAGCACGGCAGCACGCGGAAGAATGCGAATTGATGTTGCGCCGTGCCTTTTCCAGATTTGTCGCCGACCGATTAGGACCTCAATAGTCCTCGAATGGTGAAGACCCTCGCTGCACTCAACTTGTACAGCGAGCAAGCATTTCACTCCTCCGATGCCACTTCGTAGTCGCCGGGTTCTCGACCTTATGAACGGGATCCAGGTCTAACGTTTCCGGTTACGGGAGGTATATTCAATGAGTGCCGGATTCGCCTTTTGCGCTAACCCCAATCGACAGCGCTGCGTTCGCGTACCAACTAGCGGATTTTAAAATTACTGATCGACGCGCGGTGCCCTTCTTGGATTTGACGTTTTTCAGTTTCTGCTTGATTCCGTTTGATGTGATACGACCTACTTGCACTCTCGTACGCACGAAACTCCTCCCTCTTAAACTCAACGATCGGCACCTTGTTCACCGATGCCGTACTTGGAATGAAAACAGTAGTCCCTGGAAGCGTCAAAGGTCAACATCTTCAATCTCGCACCGGGATTGGATCGATCAGCGTTGAACCTTAAGATTTTCTGCCGATGTTTTTCCCTTGTTCGCGACTTCTTCATATTCGACAATCTGCCCCTCATTGAGGCCGTTGAGGCCGGCTCTCTCGACAGCGGAGATATGGACAAACACATCTTTGCCGCCACCGCTCTCCGGCTGAATAAACCCGTACCCCTTTTGCGAATTGAACCACTTCACCGTGCCGCGCGCCATTCTCAATCTCCATTGATGACGCCTGACGATAAACTTGAGAATCCAAGATAACAATACTGATACGACCGGAAATGGAAGCGGCGCGATTTCCGCTTGTGGCCCGTTTTGACCGTCACGGCAGGTCGCCGGTATGGTCATTATTGGGGAAGGAGCCGACATGGTCGGATCGGGCCGAAAGCGACGCGATTGACCCAAAGCGACACTTTGCGAACGCCACTTGCCGCATTGGGAAACACGCCGCATATAGAAACGCATCAAATCCGTCCGAGCTTTCAGATTAATCAAAACCTCGGCTCCGCGTTTCCTCGGCTCCGCGTTTGGTGAGCCGAATCCGGGTGCTAGTTCTTGGAGTGGCGGCTCCATTCCAGGAACTCAGCGTACAGCTTTTCGATGTCTTTGTCGGACAAATTGGTGCTTCCCCGGTACGCCATGAAGTCCTTGAAGCTTGCAAGTGAATATGGGGCCGCCGTCGACAAGGATTGGGACGGCTTACCCGGCGGTGCTTCACCCGCGGTCTGCATAGGCCCCTGTTGCGAAGGCCCGTTGGCAGCACGCAAGTACCAGCACTTGCGCTGTTGCGCTCGGTCTATTCGATAGTACCAGTGCTGGTTTTGCGGCGTGGAGGAACCCGGAGCAGTAAGACAATCGACTGCACGCGCCGCGCTGGCCGGCACGCCGACGCCCAGGCTGGTTGCGACCAAGAGGGCAGGGACGAAAGCGAATGAGCCAATCGGGGGCCGGATTTGTACTGACATGATGCCTCCTTCCACCGTCGATAACGAATGTTCTTTTGAAAAATCGCGCGCAATGCGATGCAAAATCGGCAATCTTGGGGTCTGCCCAAGGCTTGTCTTGAGCAGCGGAACTTTCGCGTGGCGAAAATTCAGCGAGAGTGGCGCCAGCATGGAACGAAACGCGGTCCGCTGTCTGCCCGCTTCGGAGGAAAGCGGCCACGCGCTTACCCGGCGATCTCAATCATGATTCTTCTCGTCGAGCTCTTTCCTCAGCTCTATTGCGAGCTGAGGGGCGGCCGTGAAGCCATTACCTCGACGCTGTCGTATTGCTCCCGCCGGCCGAATGCGCTGGTAGCACGCAGCCGCATCCGGTGGGTCAGCTAGTGAACGTCGCCACGACGGACGCCGTTGACCGGCCCTCGGCTTGGTTCAGGTAGGCTGACACCGATACGTTTGTATAAGTGAAGCTTGTTGCGCAAGGCGCGGATTGAAATGCCGAGTACATTGGCGGTGTGGGTCCGATTTCCTCCTCGCCAAGCCAGTGTCTCGCAAATGAGTCCGCATTCGACGGCCGCAATAGTGTGGCCGACAAGCTTTCGAACGAGATCAATTTCGTCAGGTGAGAGACCAGCTGAGCGAAAAAAGTCATTCGCCACAGGTGGAGCTTTTTGGCGCAGAACTTCGGGCATAACCGCCTCCCGCAAAGACCGAGCTTCCAGCTTGAAGCCGTCGAATCGAGATGCAGCCCCCCTACCCAAACACCAAAGTGCGCCGATAGGGTTAACAGATTCTTAAAGCGTTACTCCCGCAGCTTGCCCGAAGGTCGCCTTCACGGAATGACCGCCAGCCCAATGCGCCGGATAGTGCGGCGCAACAGTTTGGTCGCTAATGGCCCGTCGCGTCACTTAGTGCGGTGCAGCTCGCTTCTGACCCATAGCTGACATCAACGCCTTGGTCGTATTGGCCCTCGGTCCAATATCGCCGCACCAAACGTCCCTCGTAGCCTCCGCCTCGGGCACGGATGCCGCTGGAAGCTCAATAGGACACCAACACGGAGAGCATATCGCCGAATCGGGAGGACGACATGAATGCCAAAAAGCTCGCAGCGGAAACGATCGGAACATTCTGGTTGACGTTTGGCGGCTGCGGCAGCGCCGTGATCGCAGCCGGATTCCCGCACGGCGGTATTGGCCTGCTCGGTGTGGCGCTGGCGTTCGGGCTTACGCTCCTGACCATGGCCTACGCCATAGGCCATGTGTCCGGCTGCCATCTCAATCCGGCGGTGACAGTTGGCTTGACGTGCGGTGGACGCTTCCCGCTGGTCGACCTGCTGCCTTACATCATTGCGCAGGTTGTTGGCGCAATCGCGGGCGCTGCAGTGCTCTATGCCATTGCCAGCGGCTCGCCTGATTTCAGTCTGGCCAGTGGATTTGCCGCGAACGGCTACGGCGATCACTCGCCGGGCAAATACGATCTCATGTCCTGTCTGACTACCGAGGTCGTCATGACGGCGATGTTCCTGTTCGTCATCATGGGTGCCACCCACGGCAAAGCGCCGGCAGGGTTTGCACCGATTGCGATCGGGCTGGCGCTAACGCTCATTCATCTGATCAGCATTCCCGTTACCAACACGTCGGTAAATCCGGCGCGCAGTACCGGCCCCGCGTTGTTCGTCGGCGGTTGGGCGCTATCGCAGCTCTGGCTGTTCTGGTTGGCGCCGCTGATCGGCGGCGCGGCGGGCGGCCTAATCTATCGTTGGCTCAGCGCCGAACCCGGAGGCGAGATAACTGGGCAAACGCCGCCGCGGTCGTAGTTGCGGGCGCAACTCGGACATAACACAAGGAGGATCGCGACGTTCTTCTTACAAGAACGCTTCAATCCGCAGGTCTGGCACGGCGCAGCGGTACCGAAAAAGCAATGATCCGGTCAATATGGGGGACAAAGCAGACATTATGCGGACACTTTAATGCGGTCGCTATGACCCAAAGCGGACATTACGGGCATATCGGCGTTCCAAACCGAGCTTTGTTCATAACGTCGGGCGTTATAGAATTATCCAACGTGGGGTCTGGTCTCGGTCTGTGAGGGTGTGAGTGATGCGCGAGACAGAGCGATTGTCGGCGCTGATCGGTGACATCTACGATGCGGCGCTCGATCCCACGCTGTGGGTCGATGTTTTGGGAAAAACCAGAGCGTACGTTGGCGGTTGGGCGGTTGCGCTTTCGTGGAAGGATGCGATCGCCAAACGCGGTGGCTGCTACTTTGAAGAGGGCGGCCAGGACCCACACTATCGACAACTTTACTTCGAAAAATACATTAAGCTCGATCCATTCACCATGACACAGTTTGTCGTCGAGATCGGAGAGCCGAAATCATTTCTGGAGGTCATGCCCTACTCCGAGTTGATCCAGACCCGTCTCTACAAAGAATGGGCACAACCGCAAGGTATCGTGGATGCCTTGATGTGCTTAATCGACAAATCCGCGACGAGCGTGGGATTTCTGGTGGTATTTCGCAACAAGCGCGATGGCTTTGTTGATGACAAGACGCGCCACCGCGCGCGACTCGTCATGCCCCACATTCGGAGGGCGACCCTCATCGGCCAAGTGATTGACCTCAAGAAAGCGGAAGCGGCATCTTTGGTCGATACTCTCGACGGCATCAGTGCTGGAATGTTCCTGGTCGATGCGACTGGCCGCGTCGTCCATGCCAATGCGGCGGGCCACGTGATGCTCGGCGCAGCGGACGTATTACGCGTGGAGGGCCAGCGCTTGATCGCAATTGACCGACAAGCTGACCAGACGCTGGCCGACACATTTGCGACGGCAGATAGCGGCGATGCGGCGGTTGGCGTGAAGGGCGTCGCCGTGCCATTGGTCGCGAGCGACGGAGAGCATTTTGTCGCCCACGTGTTGCCGCTAACGTCGGGCGCTCGCCGACAGGCGGGCACGAGCTACGCCGCCGTCGCCGCGCTGTTCGTGCACAAGGCAACGCTTCGTACGCCTTCGCCGCCGGAGGCGATCGCCAAAGCTTATGATCTCACGCCGATGGAGTTGCGCGTGCTTCTGGCGGTCGTCGAGGTAGGCGGAGTTCCCGAAGTCGCTGAGGCGCTCGGAGTGGCGGAGACAACCATCAAGACCCATCTTGGCCGAATTTTCGAGAAGACGAGCTCGAACCGCCAGGCCGACCTAGTCAAGCTCGTCGCAGGATTTGCAAATCTGCTCGTTGGATAGCGCGTGTGTGCAGAACTGGCTCCATGTTCGGACCGGGCCGGGCTGGTGACGCCCGAAACGGCCGGCTGCTTTTCTGCACTGCGAAATGTCGTTATTGGCCCTGAACCGCCGCGCCGACCGTCCCCCCTTCGTGTCCGGTGTTGGGGGCGAAGCTGCCGCGCCAGCCATTGCGCGTCGCGGCAGCTAATGACCCAGAGCGACACTTCGATGCGTAAATTGGCGCAATGCGAAAGATCGCGGCGGTGGCGGGTTTCGGTGGCGCTGAAAGTTCCGCTTTGGCAGGAAAGTCTATATTGAAGACTCAGTTTTTCACTTGCTTTTTGTACGGCCTGTGCCTGCAGGTAGCAACATAGTATGGGTTCTCACCGACAGTAATTGAAATGCCCCCATCCACGATTTCCCGACGGGTTCCAAAGATTGGATTATGAAACGGATCGCGCAGGGTAGTTGATCCAGCAATAATATCCTTTGCCGTTAGGTGCCGCGATAAAAGCCGCTGCAGCAGCGCAATAATTCGGGTGTCTGGCAAAAACGTTGCCGCCAGGGTTTGCTGGAAGAAACATGTTGATCCATCAAAGCCCTCGATGATCCACGTCCGAGTGCTCGAATTTTTCTTCCGTAACATTGTAGCCATGAGAAATCGTAGATTACCGGTGCTTGCCGCAACCTCAAGAGCGGCAATACCTGCACGGTGGCGTTCGGGAATTAGCGTCGTACGTTCTCTCTTTGCTCTTAAGCCAATGATTGTATTATAGAAAAATCGACAACTGCCAACTGTGTTATGACGGCAACATATGGGGAAATTCGATTGGGACAACCGGTTTTGTACTCGCAAATGTGAGCGATGCTTGCCACGTTAGCCCGTGAAATAGGCAAGGTCCATTTCATCGGGGGACGCCATGAAAAAGCTTCTGATTGCCGGCGCCGCGCTGACAGCGCTGATCGGGACTCCGGCTCTCGCGGCCGACATGGCGCTGAAGGCGCCGCCGCCGCCGGCCCCGGTCTTGAGCTGGACCGGTGGATATGTCGGTATCAACGGCGGCTATGGCTGGGGACGCTGGAACAGCAATTCTATCGCTGCAATCTTTCCAGATGGAGTGACTACCAATGCCGATCCGAACGTCCAGGGATGGTTCGGCGGTGTCACGGCTGGATACAACTGGCAGACTTCCCAGCAATGGGTTGTCGGTATCGAGGGCGATTTCGATTGGAGCGGCGAGAGGGCGAGCGACAGTGCGAGTTCTACGACGTCAGCGCTGACCACCGGCTTTCCTGCGGGCGTTGGCTTGTGCGATGCTCACGCCCCGTGCACCACGACGACCACGGCGGCGACGAACAACGAATGGAGAAAAGAATGGTTCGCCACGTTGCGCGCACGCGCGGGCTACCTGATTGAGCCGACTTGGCTCTTGTACGGAACGGGCGGTCTGGCGTTCGCCGGGGCGAAATTTTCGACCGCTTCGACCACAACGACGACGATCACCGATAGCATTGGCGACATCGTCAATCCGGCCACCAGTGGCCCCGGTTCTCCCGTCACCACTGCCGCAGCGTTCTCCCAAACCCGGGATGTGGTAGGGCTTGCGGTGGGCGGCGGAGTCGAAAAGCAGCTCAGCCAATACTGGTCCGTGAAAGCAGAATACCTGTTCATGGATTTTGGGACGCATACCTTTTTGGTGGGAACAGGAAACGATACCTCTATAAGGCTGATCGAAAATGTCGTCAGGGTGGGAGTGAATTACCATTTCAATTAGCCGCGCGAACGACTGACAGCGTAGCAGTTACGAGGCGGTGGCCGCCTGATCGACAAGCTGGCAAGGAGATCGATTGCGGCGCAACGAGTGCCACTACTGACACGTCGGCATCGTGAGGCGCGTCACGCGGCACCGCCGTCTTGAAGAGGTGATCGAACGGGGATATTGCTGCGGTGCGCTTTGGTCGCTAATGGCCCAAAGCGCCCCTTATTGCGCTGTAAGCAAATGTCCGCTTTTGGGGTAATAGCGACCGTTGCCGGCCTCGCCCCGCGTTTGCCATTGAGGGAGAATCACGATACGCGGCGTGGTCTGGCGGGGCACTAATTGGAGCTTCGCCTTTCCTCCCACACTCGCCCCGCCGAGGGACACCAAGGCGGGGCTTTTCTGTCGCCGGGTCGGCCCGCGCTTGCAGGGGTTGCTACGCTCGCCAAATTTGGGCGAAGCCGACATCCAGTTTTTACAAGCTGGGGCAGTTAATGACCCATAGCATCACTTCGCCAGCGCCAATCCCCGCATTGCGAAAGGTTCATGTGGCGTCGCTGATGTAGGCCCACTGAGAGAGCGTTTCATTCGGCATTTAAGAGCTTAACCGGTCGTTAACCATTCGGCCATCACGCTGCGTGCGTCGAGCAAAGCAGTGACTCGCAAACCTATGGCTCTCGCCGACAAGAAAACACCGCGGCACGGCTGGCGGCATCAAGCAGAACGGCTCGCCCTGAACCACACGGGAGTGGCGTCCGCGGCGTGGGCAGCGACTGAACGCCTACCGTTAACGGAAGCGGTTTCCTGCCTCTTTTCCGATGCCGGCGCAAACTCTGAACGTGATCTGGAAACAAGCGCCAATGAGACTTCGAATGACGCCAGGCACGCTACACAGCAGCTGGCGCGAGATGCTGCGGCCGCATGGATATTGAAAGCGCGTAGGGAGACGCTCGCCGCCCGGGCCGCAAAGGCCAAGGCCGCAGACGAGCGGATCGCCGAGTTGGAGGCTAAGTTCGACACCGCGCTTGAGCGGATCGCTTTCCTGGACAATGAGAACCAGTCACTTCAGACGTCACTCGATTTGGCTGTCAGTGAGAACTTGCGCTTGTCCAACCGCCTCTCGGAGAGTGATGCCACACTGGAAAAAATAACCTCTGAGCTCAAACAGTTGAAGACGAGCGAGGCCGAGCGCGATAAGCTGTCCTGCGTGGTCGATAAGAAAATCGAGCTTCTGCAGAACTTGCTTCAGGTAAGGGAACGCAGGGTTCAGAAGCTTGAGCAGGCGCGTTCAAAGTTGACGGATGACACCAAAAAATTACTTAGAACTTGCGCGAAGTGGGATCAGGCTCTCGCCCGCGCTGAAGAGAGAATCAGCTCGCTGATCGAGCTGTTTGCTCAACTTGAGACCAAAGTTGAGCTTGCCGCCAATAAGGAAAAACTCGTGCAACGCCAATCCCGACTGCAATGCGAGCAGAGGGGGAGCGCCCCCGCTGAAGGCTCCGGCAAAATGCCGCCTCCGAAAATCGATTTGTGGAAACGCGAATTGGACTGCGACGAGTGGTTGCTCGGACGTGGACGAGGGTGATCGAATATAATTGCTGTTGCGGCGCCGCAAGAGTCCCTAGTTGACCCATGCGTCAATTGATGCGGCGCAGCGATTCGCTCGCTATTGGGGGTAAAGCAGACATCGCGCGATTACCACCAATCGGTCGTGACCCTTAAGTGAACGTATCAAGCCGCTTCAGGCTTCCTTTGCCCGAGCGAACGGGTCAGCAACGCATTTACCTCCTGGCTCTCACACGGCTTGGCGCAGAGCCTCGTCCTTAGCGGCGCGAAGCAGGCGCTCGATCTTGCCGATGAGACGGTCGAGCTCCACCGGCTTGGTGTCGTAATCGTCGCAACCGGCCTCGATGGCCTTTTCGCGATCCCCGCTCATGGCACGCGCCGTGAGCCCGATCACCGGCACTCCGCGGGTAGCATCATCGCCCTTGAGGCGGCGGGTCGCCTCCCAGCCGTCAATAACCGGCAAGCTCATGTCCATCAGAATGATGTCGGGCGGTTCGCTACGCGCAAGATCGATGCCCTGCCGCCCATCCATCGCAAACACCACTTGAAAGCCGCGACGGATGAGACGCCGCGAGAGCATGTCGCGGTTCATTTCATTGTCTTCGACAAGCAGAATCTTAGTCATTTGTCGGCCTCCGCTGCGTACGAATCGACACTGATGATGAGTTGAATGGCGTGTCGCGACATCTCCGACAGGGTCAAGTTATGCGCCACACGAAATAGTAGTCCTTAGCGCAGATTTCGCCTGTGCCGCACATCACTCACCCGGCCTCTTACCAAGTGCCGTGGCAGCTTCTGACCCGACTACGACATTGAGCACGGACCGGATGTCATATTAGAACGTTTTTTGGGCGCTAGATTATGACTGCCGCATGGCTTTGCCCGTAACGCGCGTGAAGGGGGGACACTGCCATGAACGCTATGCGCAAAAACGCCACCAGAAGTGAACTGATCGCCGTAATGTTCTGCTTGCCGGCACGACGCCTGTTGCGGCATCGACCTTTGCTTTTGCAGTATTCACCCCATTGCGGGCACAAGCGCTATCTGCATCTGACCCGATCGCCCACTACCGAGCAAAAAGCGCACGCTATCCCAGTTGTCCGGCTAACTATCCCTTGGGTGCGAACCGGCGCCAGTTCTTGAGAATATGGTCGCAGGCACGGCTCACATCGGCATCGACCTCGCCGGTCACCGTTTCGAAGAGTGCTTTTGTAATGATGTAGAACGCCCCGCGTTCCGAACTATTTAGATGATCCCTCGGTCTACTGGAAAAGTATCCGATGAGGTAGCAGGCTTCCTCAGCGCAGTGGTATTTGATCGCGCTAGCGAGCTCAGGCGGTTCGCAGTCAAGCGCTTCTAGCTCGCGGGCGGCTGTAGCCTGTGCTGTTGTGAACGCAACTTCCGCCAATGCTCTGCCAAGCTTACGGAGTTCCTCGGCCGTCGGCCTTGGACTATCAAGTGGGCGCCTAATCCTTCGAAGCATCCGAATTCTGTGAATGCTGCGTCGCACCTCGGATCTCGCATGCTCGTCGAGGGAGCTCACTCGGTACTTGGGCGCACGGGGATCATTTAGAGTCCCATATCGACCCAGTTCTCTGACGAACGAATCGTAACAATCGTCCTCCTCGCATCCGCTTTCATGCCCGATCGCAGGTAACTGCGCGTAGTTAGCGACGACAGCAAGCGGGTGATCGGGGATACTCGTAAGACCGGTCATCGGATGATACCGTTGGGTTGGTCGATAGTCTCAACCATCAAATCCACGCGGCCAAGGCCCGCAAGGTTGCGCTTTGTAGGTAGTGTCTGTTTAAATTCTCAGGCTTCCGTTCTGGTTTTTGAGGAGTTTTTCCTAAATTGCTTCGTCAATTGGAGAATGTCTCTTTATCCACCGAAAAGCTCGTTACCCAAAGTGCGAGCTAATCAGTTCCAAGTGCGCGATCAATTGCATCATATCCGTCGGTAGTAACCGGCAGCCATGCACATACTGGCCAAGGGCGCCAATTGGGCGGTCGGCGATTAGCAACCGAACGGCCAATAGAGGTCCCACCAGCACTCAGCCGCATCAAAGGGGGGCGGACAGACCAGTCCTTGTCGCGCTGCAGTATGTCTCCTTGCGGCCTAAAACGACCGATCTTGCGCCGCAACCGAATGTCCGCTTTCGGAGCTGAAGCGAGCATCGCGAGAGTCCGTCGTCAATTTCCAGTCATGGCATGCTGAGCCGAGGAGCTATCCCTCCGTACAGACGCCCCATGAATATGGCGACTTCACTGCGCGAGAAACTCAGCAAATGGGCCGATGCGGTCAGGTTTTTCCGGCGTGAGGCTGGAGATTTCAAGGATCAAGTGTATCGAATGCCAACTGTTCCGTCGGGCTGCAATTGCTTGTCTGGCATGGATGCTTTCTTTTTTCTGATGCGGCTAACAGCAGATAATGTTCGGCTATCAGCAGGTATATCGCATCCGTTCCAGGGGTCTGCGAGGTAGCTATAATTTGCATGCATTCGTTGGCGCGATCACAATAGCGCTTGGCTCGGTCGAAGGTGCCCGACATAGGTTCCATTCCGTATGCTTGTTCGCCTGCGCTCTTTAATGCGCTGCACAAAACGGAGTTTCCCTATGCAACTAATCGCCGCCCTTGGAGTAAATAATCGCTTACCAATACCGCCCACATTTCATTGTAAAAGATAGTGCAGTTGTCGAAGACGATCTCCAGAGAATCGAGATGACCTCAATGCCGGTGCACACGAAACGCATCAAAATTTTTGGGTCGGCGGCAACGCACCTAACGAACCTGGCTGACCGATGTCTGCCCTTGGGGGCGATAGCTCGAAGAGGTCTCGTGCCTTTAATAATGGATAGACCGACTGTCGTGACGGCAGGCTGGCCCTAAGCGCTTATTCAAAACCGGCGCTGCCGAATTTTCGGCAACTTGCGCGAACGCTCGCACAAGAGCGCCTTCGAGTTTGCCTTCCATTTCTTGAAGGATTTTGAACGCCGACGCCGGTTCCATGGCCTGCCTGTATGACCGGCGTTCGATCAGCGCCGCATAGACATCGCAAATCGTCACGAGGCGTACCAGATCATTGATCTGCGGGCCGGAGAGGCCGTCCGGATAACCGCTCCCATCGATGAGCTCGTGATGCCGGAGCACGACTTCGAGTATCTCATGCTCGTATTTTCCTTGCTCGCGCAGGAGTTCATAGCCAATTCTGGCATGGGTGCGCATGATTGCAATTTCTTCGCTCGTCAAAGCGCCGGGCTTGTTCAAAATAGCCAGCGGGATCTTCGCCTTGCCGAGGTCATGAAGCAGGGCTGCCCTCGTGACGGTTTCCTGATCGTTCCTCGCGAACTGAAGGCTAGCGGCGAACGCTGCGGCCAGGCCGGTGACTAACAGGCAGTGCTGGTAGGTGGCTTCGTCATATGTCCAAACAACGTCGAGCCATTGTCGGATGCCGCCTTCGGCGATCGCCGCCATAGCGGACGCTGTCGCGTTGTCGACACTTGTTCTGCTGATAGGTTCGCCGCGCCCGGCTGCATCGAAGATGGTTCCAAATTGGAGCCGGGCTTGCTCGATGTCCTGTGCCGGTGCCAAGCTTGTGGCCGGGACTGCCGGAGGGGTCGTCGATCGAATAATCGGCGCAAGCGCGGCGCAGATTTCGGCAACTGCTACGTCGCCGGGGAGCAGGAAGGTTGCGCCAATGGCAACGGCTTGAACACGTTCAAGGTGGCTATTGTTCTGCAGCAGGGCGACGATTGGCGCGGCCGTTGCGCAGGGTTGCGACAAGAGGTGACGCAACCGCTCAATGTCGCTGGAATGGCGAAACCCGACGTCCGTGATGATCGCGGCCACGGGTTCCGCAGTAGACTGCTGTTCATATAGCCCGATCATTCGACATGCGTAACGACCGCCGAGCCGCTGAGCCAGTTCCCGGCTTCGGGCTGGATGATCCGAAATTAGCAGGATCTCGCGGTCGCTGGACATGGATTGCACAGGACTTGCTGAAGGCTTCCAGATCGAACTGGAACCAAATCCCATATTGGCCGAAACATGCCAATTTTCTGTAAAGCACTGATTGTAGGCGCCGGTGGCCTCGCGCGAACCGGGCATGAGCGGCATGGCGCGGGCGCTTCAAAAATACCGCCAGGCGATGAAAACGCTTACTTTTGATTGCTCTGACGTCCGGTGAGGAAGCGGACGCCGACGGTTGTTGGTGATCGCCAAGCCACCGCGCATTGACGGCGCAGGCGTCCATCGTGCGAAAGCAAAAGAATGAATTCGTTCGGAAGCGCCGGGGATGCGACGGTCTCAAGGCGCGCGCCGGTGTCGGAAATATCGACCATCACGCACGGTCCCAAGGCAGTACCGTCGGCGTCAACAATTCTCGCGCCGTGACGCACAAATCGACGGGTGCTCTTTCGGTATTCTGGATTCATGGTCGTCTCGACTAGATTTGAGCGTCCTATCACCCGCAGGCAACGCCGTCCTTATCTGGCAGCTGACTTTTACTAGTTCGACCTCCGCAACGCGTGCGGCGCGGATCCGGGTCCAGGCCTATCAGCGCAGGCAATTGCTCTGAAAAAGGCGCCCACCGGGACGTGCAATAATGCCCAATACAACAAAAGAAAGAGTTAAAGCCTTATGTCGGCGCAACGTAAGGAGCCGAAAATCAGTTCGACGATCATTGGTCTTTTCCTCCTGTCGGGGATTTCCTGACGCGTTAATTTGCCTGTGACGATGTCCATTGAGTCGAGGGTAACGAGTTCTCGCTAGCGTAAACGGTCGGGATATTGGTCTGAGCCCCGATCTGCACTGCGGAGAGGCCCCGGCGAAACGCAATGCTGGGGCTTCTTTGTTTGTAAGACTATGACCCCGAGCGCCGCATAGTGCGCCACAATGAAATGTCAGCTCTCAGGAGCACTGTCACGAACCCGACCGGGTAGGCGACACGTTCATTCGCCCTACGTAAAGGTGTGGATGAAATCAATAAGGGCCCGACGAATGGGTTTTTGTTTGATCGCGAGAAAGCCGCGCACAAGAGTGGCGCCCTCACGGGTCGAAAGGAATGACAGGATTGCGCGCTCCGACAGCTCGCCTTCGATCGGCCTAGGCGCTTTCTCTCCGATGGTTGAAGCGCCCTCGAAAAAATAAAATGGCGTGACACCTAGCGCTTCACTCATTTGTTGCAAGCGCGACGCTCCTACGCGGTTCGCTCCTCTCTCGTATTTTTGAATTTGCTGAAACGTGATGCCGACCGCGTCCGCGACCTCCGATTGACTCATTCCCAAAAAAATTCGTCGTGCGCGTAATTTTTGCCCGACGTGGGTGTCTACGGCAGTAGCCGTTCTGGTGTTGGTCGTCTTCGCCTTCGCCTTCGCCATCGGTCGGAGCCTTTCGTTCAAACCAGACCCCAGGGTTGCACAACCCAATTGGCTCGTCAAAACGGTATGAACTGCGTCGGCGGGGGTCGCGTTTTCCGAGTAACGATTTGGAAGGGGTTGTAAAATACAATCGCAAGATGCGCTTGGGTATATTTCTTCTGGCTTTTGCCAGTCTATTTTGCGGCTTAGACGAAGTCGCCTACGACCTTAAGTACACGAAGGAATTTTGGAAGCGAGGCAATCTCGTCGGCGCCCAATATGAGTTGGTGCTTAAACGGTGGGCGCGGGAGCACCTTTAGTTCGAGCGCCCGGGTAGGTGAGCGCCGCTTGGCATTCGATATCTTTCGTCCCCCGTGCCATGGGCACGGTAGCAACCGTTAGCTTGCTCGGGCTTCGACTCGGCCAAGCGTGTAATCGCTTTCTCTTTCAGTAAGACGCAGGCAGCGTGCTCAAGCTACTTCACGTCCGCTGATCTCGAGCGGCACAATTTGGCCCTTTGCGCGTTGGTGGGGGGCCCGCCGAGATCTATCAAAGGAGATTATTATGTTCACAATTATCACTGCAAACGCGATACTGGTCTGGTTCGTGTGGGGCTTCTTCATGGCCCTCGGATGGGTGCTTGGTACTTGGATCATGGAATGGTTGCTCGGGATGGTGTGGCGCGGGCGGCCTCCAGCAAGACGCGAGCTTTGAAAACACGGTCGGATCTCGGTGACGAGAACCGGCCGGCTATCCTCGCAGCGGAGCGGCGTGTTCGGCGGCAGGTAGCCGACACGCCCATATTGACGCCCGTCAAGGTGCGCGCGGGTCAAATCTCTGTATGAAGGACAGCTCGGCGTGATATAATCGAGCACTCCACCTCGCCGGGGCGATTACGATGCGCTCATTGCTGTTTGGCTCGGCCATCGTTGTCCTCACGTTGGCAGATTTTGCCCCCGCCGTTGCTCATAGAATCCACCATACGGCGGCAACGCAAGCCAACTATTCCACCTGTGTGTGTCATTGGCGGTATGCCACCGACAACAGCGAAGACGTTTGCAGGATCGCGGTCTCATGCGACGCCGAGGGCGGTCGATGCGTAAGAACATGCTCGCCGGGTGAAGTTGGCCGGGCGGCGGGAGCCTCGGGCCCTGCGCAGCAATCGACGTCGACAGCGTCACCTGCAGAACTCGCGAGAAAGTGCGATGCTCTAACTGGCAAAGCGTTCCCTCCGCTCGAGCCCGGCAATCTGATCACAGTCGGCCCCCGACTATAGCCTCACCGCACCGGGTAAATATTAGGTTTAAAAATTGATTACTTCATTCATGCGTAGCCAACGCCGACGACTGCGTACAACCGCGCCAGGAATCACGCCCGCTTAACGTTCTTGTAACCTCCGCGCCGTCACGATCGACGCAGCCCTTTTAAGCTATTGTCTGAGCGCCGAGGGGGGCTGAAAGGGAGGCCTGGCCGGAAACAGCCAAGCCTCCCTACTCGGTGCCCATTTCTGAGACCCTTCAGCCTTTCCC
>Ga0206958_1043_pt1 | contig 27965 bp, 21 predicted proteins | sample Alteio_BWOrgHeat_33_FD_152968 | JGI IMG/M metagenome (GOLD analysis project Ga0206958, IMG submission 152968) | Enriched cells from forest soil in Barre Woods Harvard Forest LTER site, Petersham, Massachusetts, United States -... | ecosystem: Environmental > Terrestrial > Soil > Temperate forest >... | reverse complement strand
TTTCTATGAGCAGGTCACTGGAGTCAAGTGTTTTTTGTCTTTCCCTTCATAGCGTCTTTGCCTTGTTGTTGTTTGTTGTGGTTGTTTCCGCGTTGTTGCCTCTCCACCGTGTTTCTATTCGCACTTTTGGGTGAGCCGTTCGTGGCTCTGTGACGGGTTGGGGTCAGACGGAGAAGTCGATGCTGCCAGTTTTCGGCCGGCCTTGTGAAGGTCCAACGCGACACGCAGTCACCGGGACGCGGGGTTTAGCAACGATGAACATGGTTCGGAGCCTCAGGCAGCTACTGCGTAGAACGGGATGTACAGCTCTTGCGTGATCCAGATGCGATGAAGCAGTACAGCAAGCTTGCGAGCGACGGCAACAATGGCCCGGTTGTGGGACTGCCTGCCTCCGCGCGAGGCCAGGTGCAGGCCCCACTGACGTAATGTCGAGTCTCTTCCACGCGGCCCAAGCACATGGTTGGCGCACTCAACCAGGAGAGATCTGAGGTAGATGTTTCCAGCCTTTCTATGAGCAGGTCACTGGAGTCAAGTGTTTTTTGTCTTTCCCTTCATAGCGTCTTTGCCTTGTTGTTGTTTGTTGTGGTTGTTTCCGCGTTGTTGCCTCTCCACCGTGTTTCTATTCGCACTTTTGGGTGAGCCGTTCGTGGCTCTGTGACGGGTTGGGGTCAGACGGAGAAGTCGATGCTGCCAGTTTTCGGCCGGCCTTGTGAAGGTCCAACGCGACACGCAGTCACCGGGACGCGGGGTTTAGCAACGATGAACATGGTTCGGAGCCTCAGGCAGCTACTGCGTAGAACGGGATGTACAGCTCTTGCGTGATCCAGATGCGATGAAGCAGTACAGCAAGCTTGCGAGCGACGGCAACAATGGCCCGGTTGTGGGACTGCCTGCCTCCGCGCGAGGCCAGGTGCAGGCCCCACTGACGTAATGTCGAGTCTCTTCCACGCGGCCCAAGCACATGGTTGGCGCACTCAACCAGGAGAGATCTGAGGTAGATGTTTCCAGCCTTGGTGATGCCGAGTTGCGGGTCGCGGTCCCCGGACTGGCTGCGTCTCGGCCGCAGGCCGAGATAGCAGCCCACATCCCGGCTTCGCTTGAAGCGTTCCTTGCTGCCCAGCGTCAGAACATAGGTTAACGCTGTGAGCTGCCCGACGCCGTAGACCTGAAGCAACGCCTGCGTCTCCGAATATTCCGTCTCCGTGAGTTGCTTGATGGTGCGATCGTACTGCTGGATCTTCACCGTCATCGCAGCGATCTGCTCGAGCACTGGACCAAGTGCCTGAGCCAGACCTGGCGGCAGCACAGCCATGCATCGCTTGGCGAAGCATAAGGTGGACGATGCTGGAAGCCGATAGCCGCAGGGCTTCGCCAGGCCGCGCACGGAGTTCACCGCCGCTGTCCGCAGACGAACGATCAGGTTGCGGGCACGGATCAGGGTCAGAGCTTCCTGTTGGGCAACCGTGCGATGAGAGACCGGTCGCAAAATCTCCGGATCGACCCGGGCGTAGCGAGCGATCTTCTCCGCATCCACTGTATCGCTCTTCCGATCACTGTGCGAGATCGCCCGCAGCTCCCTCACGTTCGCCACGATCACCTCGTGGCCCATCTCCAGCAGCTGTTCGCTGACCCAGATCGAGTGGGTTCCCGTCTCCATCGCGACCCGTGCTCTGGGCACATCTTTAAACCACTTCTCGACTCCCGAGGGCGTCGTTCGAAACCGTCCCCGATCAACCACTTCTCCATCTTCGTTGAGCGTGCAGTAATGGCTCCAGACGTCCCCAAGATCGATCCCGATCGTCATCCTAGCCTTGGCGACGCTGCGTGGAACTTCCGCGATGAGGTGTTTCGATGGCTTTTTCATGGGCAATAGTCTCTCCGATCCGAGAGTCCGGCTCATCCCATTTTTCGGCAACTTCACCTGCCCCACGATTCGGGAAGCCGTAGTTTCCGAAAACCCCGTTTTCAGGGACAAAGGACTGGTCAGCGAACTTGCGCATTTCTCGGGGCAACCGTTGAAACTATAAGCTGTTCATCATGAGCACTGCTCCTTACACTGTCTCAATTGTTCTAGACCACCACTTTGGCCAGCGCGTTCGCGAGGTCCATCAAAGGGGTCCTGTCTGGGCAGTAGATTCTTTGGCTAACCGGGAATGTGCCAAACAGCTATGGTCAGAATTTCCTACACACGATCATCTGAATGGCGTCACGATTTTCAAGCCGGGAGAGGGCCAATCCCCGGAAGAGATCCTGATTGATCACATCGGAACCATCGATGAGCACCACGGAATATATTCGGCAGACCCTCCCTATACGATCATTAGCGTGGTTGGGGGCACCCTCACGCCAGAGGTCCGGGAGGCACTTGCCGAGTTTGGGTTCGACTCATTCATTGCTACCGAAATGGGATTTGAAGCGACCCGCCCCGTTCCGCAACCATTGGTCCGCTGATTCGCCGCAAAGTTGCAATCCTTGTTTCCGAAAATCCCGTTTTCAGGGAAGTACGCTTTCAGGCAGTATTACAATTGATCCCCAATGACACTCAAGATTGAAACCACCCCCGGCTCATGGCGAATCAGGGTGCGTCCTCGAATCAATTGGTTGATACTTTTCTCCGCACTTCTGATTTTATTGATCATTACAGGCGTTGGGTTGATTCCAGCTTGGGCACGACTCGCAGCCACCATCCACGATGGCGGTAGCATCGGCGGACCAATTCTTAGTTTGCTGATCCTTTCGGCAATGGCAATCGTCAATATTTACGCAGTAGTCAGTATGCAAAATGGAATCCGCTTCGATTGTGCGGGTGAAACCGTTACGTTTGCTCGACAGGCTACCCACAGCGACTCTTGGGACCTTATAGACAAGATGGCTGAGGTCTACAGGTTCCCAACGCAGGAACCTGAGCGTTCACCAGCCGTCACAAATTGGTGATACTTAGCCGGAGCATCATGGAAGCTGCATATAAAGTCGGGTTATCGGAAGCTCCGGTTTGTCACGGTTGCAACGTGATAAAGGCTTGCGGTCTGCTCTGGAGTTTTCGGCTCCGCCAGACATGGATGCAGAGAATTATCCCGCCGGTCAGACCAGTCAGATACGACATTTCGTGAGCCCAGAGGTCGGCGTAGAAGGTGTTACGTATTTCTTTTGGGATGGCCGTCGCGTAATACTCCATGCCGAGGCCTTGCAGGAAATACCCGAGAATACCCGCTGCCAAGGCGAAGATCGCCATTATGGCCAGCAGCTTGAGTAACGGTCGGATAATTTGCGAGGTCGTGAGTTTGGCGCGTGAGCCTGCACGAGCAGCAATGGCTAGCATTATTCCGAGAGGAAGACTTACCCACCATGTTGCGAGAACGCCCCAGCCTAAGGCGAGAAGAGTGGGTGATTGTGTATGGAATATGTCCGGATGAAACACCGTGAAATATTCAAGACAAACGCGGGCCGTGACCTGATCGTGCAGGATGCCGTAGATCGCTCCAGCAGCAACGCACAAGGCAACAATCTTGATTGCTTCCATTCACGGAGTATAGGCGAGCTGTTGATCACCGATGAAGTTCCTCGAAAGTCGCATTATCGGCAAGTTCGATTCGAAGTTTCCGAAACCACGTTTCCGGCAGCTGTTACCTCAGGCGCGCTGAAGCTCGCTTCCCAGCAGCGTCCTTTAGGCACGGCTGAAGTCTGACCGTACGAAACCCAAGGGTCGGAATCGGTTGACGGCTGGAACATTGTTTCCGGGTCGTCGGCTAGTCGGAAACAACGGGTTTCAAAAGGACGCCGAGAAAGAGGCAGACGGGATCTCCAAGTCCTGAAAAGTTCTGGTAGTGTCTCAGTTTGAATGTTCGCGTGTGGGCGAGAGCATCCGCTCGATGGCTGGTCCACAGTTCCAGAACAGTGTGGCGGCGAACAAGAGCAGTCCTATGCGTAAGAGGGCAGTGAGCAATTCCATTCCGAGGAGGGGGGCTACGCCGAAGACGGGGCCTGGCATCCGGTTGATTGATGGCAACGCCGCCAACATCGTCGATTGGCGATAGAGCAGAAATGCCTGCGTAGGAAGGCTGGAAATTCCATCCACCACGGCGGCGATGATTTGGAGCAGTGCGATTGACCTGCTTACGAGGAGCACTATCTCCCTTCTCGACACAATAATCCCCTCACTTGGTTCCTCAACCTGAAAGGTTATCCTCTTTTGATTCAGCCCGCCGCATAAATTTGCCAACACCGCTATTTCTTCATAGTTCCATACTTGATCGGATAGCCCAGTCGCCATATACCGAACATCCTCCCGGAAAGTCTGCTTTTCGGCAACTTCAGATCGGCAGAATAGGATGACGTTGCCACAAACCCCGTTTAGCGGAAACTTCGATCCGACCGGAACCAATCAGTCAGCGGTGGTGTCTGTTTATATGATTTCATCTCGGTGGTTGGTGATCGTCTGTTCAGTTTGGGAGCGAAGGACAGATTGTAACCTCACTCGTCAAATAATCTATTAGAGCGTTTCATTGCATCGTCAACACTGCATCTGCGGTTCCTGGAAGTAAGGCGGGGGTGAAAGTCTTCTGTATCCCATTTGCCAGTAGAGAGGTTGTAATGAAGACGGGCACCTTTGATTCGTGTTTTAACAGCTTTGCTAGTCGCGCCGGCCTTCTTTCAGCAATACTGCTGCTCTGTTCTTTACCCCTAGTTAAATTGCTTGGACAGGACGTTGGTTCTTCCAGCGGAGCCCTGTTTCACATTCGCGGAGTTGTTTTGAATGCGTTGACCGACAAACCCGTAGGCCGGGTGCTTGTTACGTCGATGGAGATGGCCGCACTGACCGACAGCGAGGGGCGATTTGAATTCGATGTACGGTCATCGAATAGCAACGCGACTGGCGGCCCTGTTCCCTTTTCAGGGTTCAGTCTGCACGGCGGGGGAGGAGACGGATATGCAATAGCGCTGATGGCGCGACGTCCGGGATATCTGGCGATGCAGCGACCGACCATGCTGCTGGTGCGCGACAAGAATCCTGAAGTGCCCGAGCTGAAGATCAAGATAATCCCCGAAAGCATTTTGAGAGGTCGCGTCGCGACGTCCGCGGTGGCGCCCCCAATGGGTGTACAGGTTCAGCTTTTCCGCAAACAGGTGCAGGATGGACTGGCAAATTGGGGAGTGGCTGCTGCTGCGCAGACGAACAGCCGGGGGGAATACCGTTTTCCAGACCTGCCCGCTGGTGATTACAAAGTAATGACCCGCGAGTGGGTAGAGAACGGCTCGACCGTGCCCGTTCCGCCCAGACAAATGATTGGATATCCGCCTGTCTATTACCCAAATGAACTTGACCTTGCGACAGCAACGCCGATCCACGTCGCCGCTGGGGAGACGGTACAGGCAGACCTCAACCTGAGTGCGCAGCCCTATTACCAGATAAGCATTCCCGTGATGAACGTTCCCCATGGATCCGGGGTGAATGTGACTGTGGGAGAAGAGGACGGGTCCTCGGGATTCTCACTGGGATTCAATCCGCAAACTCAGAAGATTGAAGGGTCGTTGCCGAATGGGTCATACGACGTGCGGGTAACGTTTTATGGAGAGGTACAGAGCACAGGTGCAAGCAAGATCGTAATTGCGGGAAGTCCAGTCCAAGGCGCCCCAATCTCGTTGGTGCCCAGTGGAGTCATTCCCGTAATCGTGCGGGAAGAGTTCACGGCTGATTCGGGCACCGGCACGCCTGAGGGAGCGGCGGTAACACACCTCGGAAATGGCCGTTCACGATCACTGGAGCTCATGCTGCGGCTAGACGGAACGAACGTCGCAACAGCAGGCCTGCGGAATCCGACTGGGAAAGAGAAGGAGGATCTGGCCGTAGTGAATGCACGGGAGGGCAAATATCACGTATTCGTGATGCCGAACCGTGGTTATGTGGCATCGGCAACATCTGGCGGGGTGGACCTTCTTCATCGGCCGCTGGTGGTGGGAGCAGGCGGCGCCAGTGCGCCAATCGAGATTACGTTGCGAGATGATACCGCTACCCTCGACGGTACGGTTTCTCCAATTCAGGCAAACGGAGGTGAGCTGGATCCGTATGTAAGAAGAGTGTTCGTGTTTTGTTTTCCACTCGAGAATGAGATTGGCCGGCTCGAGGAAGGGCTTGCTGGCGCTGATGGGAAGTTTTCTATACCCAATTTGCCGCCAGGACGATATCTGGTGCTGGCGTTCCCTACTCCGTACCAGAACTTGGAATACCGCAATGAGGAAGTATTGCGGCAGTATGAATCGAAAGGCACCATCGTGACGCTTGAGGCTGGCCAAAAAGTGGAGATCAAGGTGTCTGTGCTTCCGGAGGAAGAGGAGTAATGCGAATGCCTCCTGTAAAAATGAGGGCAGGAGCGCGCAAGGCGATCCCGATACTTTTGTTCACCCTGAGCACGTGCCCGTCTTTCGAACAAAGCGCAACGCCGGTGCAAGCCGTTCCTCCCGAGGTTGCCTCCGCTGCGGCGGCTTCCTACCGCATTGCCGGGCGGACTGTGAGTGCTGCCGATGGACATCCGATCGAGGGAGCCACGGTTCTGATCGTCAATACTAAAACGCAGCAACCGATCGCTTCGATGTTATCCGGCGAAGACGGTGGCTTTGCGTTTACAGATCTCAAAGCAGACAAGTATTCGCTGCAGGCAGTCACGACAGGCTATTTGCTATCAGCCTACGACCAACACGAGAACTTCTCGACGGCGATTGTGACGGGCGCCGGCCTCGATACCGAGTCTCTCGCGCTGCGAATGACGCCTGCCGCAATCCTCAGTGGACGAGTCAGCGATGAGACAGGAGATCCGGTACGGGGTGCAATCGTGACGCTCTATCGTGAGAATCGCGATGAAGGCAGGACTCGCATCACGCAATTCCGGAACGCACCGACAGATGATCTTGGAGCGTATGAGATAGCTTCTTTGCCGCCCGGAACCTACTTCATCTCTGCCAAGGGAACACCGTGGTACGCTACGCATCCGCAGCCGAGAAACCCGGCAAATCCTTTCGGACTGATTGGCACGGTCGACCCGGCTCTTGACGTCGCTTACCCCACCACGTTTTACGTCGACGCGATACGTGCCGACCGAGCAACACCGATTTCGGTGCGGGGCGGCGACCAGGTTAATATCGATCTCCATTTTCTTCCATTACCAGCGGTGACGCTTACGCTCCATGCTGCGCACGGACAGCAAGGAGCGCGTGTTCCGCAGTTGCAGGAATCGGTGTTCGATCAGTCCGAACCGGTCTACGGGCAGATGCAGTCCGTTGATTCTGATAACTCCATAGTGGGAGTTCCGCCCGGACATTATGTACTCAGCCAGCTGAACCAGAGCACGGGAAGAATTGCGAAGTCCACGATGATCGACCTGACTAGGGGGACTGTTGATGTGGATGTGACATCTGGTGAAGACGGGGGAGGCATCAAGATAAAACTGGAAGATGAGAACGGCGCAAGTTTGCCACCTTGGATGCTAGTGGGCATGCGAAGCAAAGAGGCAGGGATAGTGGGTAATCAGCCGATAGACGATAAAGGGGTTGCAGAGTTCGATGGATTGAAACCGGGAGACTACCATTTGTTCCTGACTGGCAGTGACCGGCTATACCACGTGACGAAAATTGCATTAGCGGGAAAACCTTCAAGCAATACTGTCCGCGTGGTTCCAGGAACGACCGCGTCGGTCACTGTTGCGTTCGCAGCGGGTTCTGTTGCATTGGAGGGGTTTGCGACAGTGGACGGAAAGCCGGCGGCAGGGGTCATGATCGTGCTGATTCCATCCAATGTTGATGACAACGTCGAGCTATTTCGAAGAGACCAGAGTGACCTTGATGGAAGTTTTCTCCTGCCAAACGTGGTTCCGGGAAAATACACGGCCGTGGCGATCGAAAACGGGTGGGAACTGGAATGGGGAAAACCCGAAGTACTCGCACAATATCTCCCCAAGGGTGTCCCGGTCACAATTTCCTCCAGCAAAGGAAGGTCTCTTCGCCTTTCAGACCCTCTTATCGTGCAGTCTCGATAACTTGAAATAATTCCAGCTCGCTTAGCATTCCTTTCCGCTCCATTGACTAATTTGAAGAATCAGCTAGAACATCGCAATCGCAACTGTCTGAAAGGTCGCGTTATAGGCGAGTTCACTCTGGGGCGGGTCGTGGTTGCCGATGACCCCGTTTTGCGGCAGATTCAGCGACGCAAGAGTTTCCTCTCACTCGTGTCCAGTTGCTCCGCATTGCATCTCCTCCCCGAGTTCCTTGAATCTCTCCTCCGTTTGGCGCGAAATTGCCGGTGTAGGTGATCGAGCAACATCCAGCGGTGAGTGCCTTCAATTCGATCAACACAGCCCTAGGAGGAACTACCTCGACAAGAGCAATCGACCCGAAGTGCTCGAAGGTTTCGACGGGCGGCCGGATTCCGTTCGCATACTCGACGGGAGGCTCTACTGCTATCGGCTTCGGCGGGTGTCGGGCTTACATTCACTGAACAGTTGCACGCGTCCGATAGCACCAAAACCGCGGCGCATCAGCAGCCCGGAAGTTGCACCACCCCGCAGAACGCCATCGCAAAGACGCAGTACGGTAAAGTTCGTGGCTATATCAGCGGGGGCGTGTATACCTTCAAGGGCGTTCCTTACGGACAAGACACGGCTGGCGAAAATCGTTGGTTACCGGCCAAACCTCCTGCTCCGTGGAAGGATGAGTATCCGGCTCTGGTGTATGGCGCAAATTGTCCTCAGACGCTCCACAATTACAAATCGATCGAGATGTCATTTCTTTTCGACTGGGATGACGGCTATATGAGCGAGGATATGCTCAAGCTGAATATCTGGACGCCGGGTCTTTCCGGCCAGCGACCTGTGATGGTGTACTTCCGCGGCGGCGGATGCCTTGCCCGAATAGTGCTCAGATCGTATGCAGGTCATGTTAGGTTGGGGCAAAGGAGCGTTTGATCCAATCTATGCTCACCTTAATCAGAGTGTCTCTTCTCTTGGCCCTGACCTCGGGCCCAAGCCTGTTCGGCGCCGATTTTGCCATGAGAGTGAACGACAAGAATTATCTCGATACTCAAGGTTTTAGCGTATTTCTCTACGACAGCACCTACCATCCGGTTTTTGTAGACCAAAAGAATACGGCCATGGAGATGATTCTCCATGGTCAGCGGATCGCTACCAATGGCGATGTGCGTTTGATGCCAACCCCCGAACAGTGGGACCTGGTGGCAACGCTCAAAGGGCGCGAGGCGGATAAGACGAATAACCGGCTCACTGCCAACCTCGCTTTCCCTACCTTCGATCTCAGTTACACCTTGGAAGTCACCGCGGAACCAGGCGGCGTGAGAGTCAGCATCAATCTCGACAAGCCGCTACCGCAGAAGCTGTCCGGCCGGGCGGGCTTCAACCTGGAGTTCCTGCCCTCGATTTACATGGGCAAAACTTATCTGGTGGACGGAACTAAAGCTGGTATCTCCCGCGAACTTCCAACGACCCGATGGTCAAAGTGTTGCCGTTGTCTGATGAACCTAAAAAGGCGTACTACCTGGAGGACTGGGAGAAGGCCAAGGGATATACTCAGCCGCTGCCGTTCGCCGAGGGGAAAAGCATCACGTTGGGGGTCGACGACGCGCTGGCGCGGATCAACGTCAAGTCAGATACGGCTGACCTCATGCTTTTCGATGGACGCGACCGCGCGCAGAACGGGTGGTTCGTATTGCGTTCGCTGATTCCTTCCGGCAAGACCACAGGCGCCATCGTGTGGCATATCAGACCGGACGTAATTCCAAACTGGACGCGGACGCCGATGATCGCGCACAGCCAAGTTGGTTATGCGCCTGGTTTCTCTAAGGTGGCGGTCCTCGAACTCGACCCGAAGTACAACGGCCCTAAGACGGCCAAGGTGCTTCGCCTGGCGGAGGACGGATCTTACCAGCAGGCGTTCGCGGGCCCGATCACTCCTTCAACGCCCTGGCTGCGGTACGTCTATTCGAAATTCGATTTCACTCCGGTTAAGGACCCCGGTCTTTATGTAATCGAGTACGCAGACCAACGTACCGCGCCCTTCCCCATCTCCAACGATGCTTACGCTAACATCTGGCAGGACAGCCTGGATCATCACCTTGCGGAGCAGATGGATCACGTCTCCGTTCGCGAAGCCTATCGCGTGTGGCATAGTGCTTCGCACCTCGATGATGGCCGTCTGGCGCCCGTCGTGGGGGAACAATTTGACGGCTGGAATCAGGCTACGGCGACGGACGGGAAGTACAAAGGCGGCGATCACATTCCGGGGATGAATGTCGGCGGCTGGTATGATGCCGGCGACTTCGACCTCGAGGAGCCTGCGCAATTGAGCGTGATCCAGAGTCTGGCTCTGGCATATCGTGAGTTCAACCTGAAGTACGACGAGCTGACAGTCGATGAAGTCGGGCGCGAGGTTGAGATGCACCGTCCCGACGGTGTGCCGGATACGGTCGAGCAAGTCAAGCACGGCGCACTGTATATCCTTGCGCAGTTCCATAATATCGGCGACGCAATCCGCGGCACGCACGAACCGGATCTACGCCAGTACACGCACCTGGGGGATGGAGCGTCAAAAACCGACGGTCGCATCTACGATCCGAAGCTCGGTCCGAACGAAGTGAAGGGCGACTACTCCGGCAAGCCGGACGACCGCTGGATCTTCTCTACGAACAATGCGTTTTTCCAGTGGAACGCCATCGCGTCACTGGCTGCATCGGCCGATGTGCTGAAAGGCTACGACGATGCATTAGCGAAGGACTGCCTGGATACCGCAATCAAAGCATGGAACGATGAGAAGGCTCACCCAACACAGAATACGGCGGGTGGCGGCTTAGGTGGAGCGGCGCCAGCGGGGGCTCCCGGAGGCGGCGTGCTGGCCGCGTCTCAGGGTGCGATGTCTGGCACTCAAGGCGATGGCTCGAGCACTCCGGCAAGTTCCGCCACAACTAGCACACAGCCTGTTCCTTCGGCCGGCTTCGGCCGGGGCGGCTTTGGCACCGGACTGGACTGGGCTGCCGCTTTGGAATTGACCATTGCCACGAATGGAGCAGAGCCTTACAAGTCCCGTCTGAAGGAGTTGTTCCCTCAGATGATCACCCCGCAGCAGATGGGTGTTCGCGGTTGGACGTCAGTTCGGGCACTACCGTACCTGGACGCGAGTGCGAAAGATCAAATGCGAGAAGCGGTGAAGGCATACATGGCGGGTCTGGACAAGCAGTTGGACGCCACCCCGTTCGGCGTTCCGCCGAGCCTGGGCACCTGGGGTGGATCGGGCGCCGTGGTCGACATGGCCATCCGAATGTATTTTCTGCACAAAGCGTTTCCGGATCTTGTGGGCCCCGAATACACGCTTCGCGCCGTAAATTACATTCTCGGCACGCATCCTGTATCCAGTACTTCGTATGTAGCTGGCGTCGGCACGATCTCGAAGACGAAGACGTACAGCAACAACCGCGCCGATAACGCTTATATACCAGGCGCGGTGATTCCGGGATACATCATCATCAAGCCGGATTTTCCGGAGTGCATCGACGACTTCGGATTCCTCTGGTTCGAAGACGAAGCCGTCGTGGCTGGGTCAGCAAGCTGGGTGGTGGCAGGCAACGCTGCGGACGCGATTACAAGGGAATCGAAGTAGTTTTCGCTGTACCCATCGAGTCTTGCGTCTCTATAATTTCCGTCATCTATGCGACTGGCTCCAGGTAAGCAGCTTGGGCCTTATGAAATTACGGCGACGCTCGGTGAGGGCGGAATGGGTGAGGTCTACCGCGCGCGAGATACGCGGTTGGAGCGTACCGTTGCCATCAAAATTCTGTCGCAGCTCTCCTCTGATTCCGGGCACAGACAACGATTCGAACGAGAAGCCAAAGCCATATCCGGTCTGAATCATCCCCACATCTGCGTGTTGCATGATATTGGCCACGAGGATGGGATCGACTACCTCGTGATGGAGTGCCTGGAAGGAGAGACGCTGGCGAAGCGGCTCGAAAAGGGGCCGCTGCCGCTCGAGCAGGTTCTCAAGTACGGGGCGCAGATTGCGGACGCGTTGGACAAGGCGCACCGCGCGGGCATCGTGCATCGCGACCTGAAGCCGCAGAACATCATGCTGACGGCCTCAGGAGCGAAGCTGCTGGACTTCGGGCTGGCAAAGGCAACCTCATCGGTTGTGGACCTGGCTGCTATCACTGTGACGAAGGCCGAGTCGCCGATTACGGAACAGGGGACGATCGTTGGGACGTTTCAGTACATGTCGCCCGAGCAGGTGGAGGGGCGCGAGTTGGATGGTCGTAGCGACATCTTTTCACTCGGCGCAGTGCTGTATGAGATGGTCACGGGGCAGCGGGCGTTTGAGGGCAAGACTCGGTTGAGTGTCGCCTCGGCGATTCTTGAGAAAGAGCCCCCGCCACTCACTACGGTCAAGCCGCTGACGCCGCCCGCGCTGGACCATGCCATTCGCAGTTGCCTGGCGAAGGATCCGGAGGATCGATGGCAGGCGGCCCGCGATCTCTCCCATGAGTTGAAGTGGGTTGGGGAGGCAGGCTCGCAGCCGGGGGCGCCGTCAGCCGACCGCCGGGGCACAGGGACACTGCGAATTGCCTTGGCGATCGCAGCAATTCTGTTAGCCACGCTGGGATTATTGAGCCTTGCATACTTCAAGTCGAGAGGGACGTCATCATTGCCGCTCGTGGTGCGTTCCAGTCTTCTTCCCCCGGCAGGTACGCAGTTCAACGCCTTTGACAGCTGGCTTCCGGCCGTCTCTGCTGATGGAACACATGTTGTGTATCCGGTCTGGGACGGGCACGGAAAACGTCTCTGGCTCCGTGCCATCAACGACACCGGAGAGGGCAAAGCGCTTCCGGGTACTGAGGACGGGAGCTTTCCCTTTTGGTCTCCGGACGGGCATTCTATTGGATTCTTTGCTGATGAGAAACTGAAGCGGATCGACATCGAAGGAAATCTCGTCCAGGTTCTTTGTGATACGCCAATACCGAGGGGTGGGACGTGGAGCCACGATGGCGTTATTCTCTTCACTCCGTCGACAAGTAAGGCGATTTACCAGATACCAGCGAATGGCGGGACGCCGAGGCAGGTTACGGAACTCAACGTGACCCGAGGAGAGCAGAGCCATCGCTGGCCAGTATTTCTCGCCGATGGAAAGCACTTCCTGTTTTTCGTTCGCAGCGAACAGCAACCCGAGATTGCCGGAATCTACGCGGGATCGCTCGACTCGAAGGACTATCACCTGGTAGTCAAAGGCACCATGGGCCATGCCTTTGAGGCCCACGGAGCACTTGTATACGTGCGTGACGGTGCGGTCTTTGCGCAGCGCTTCGATGAAGAAAAACTTGCAACTGCAGGTGAGCCGGTCGCTCTGCCGGACCGTGTCGCGTTCAACCCAGAGAACACAAGCGTTTTGCTCAGCGTCTCACCGGCCGGAGTGATGGTCTATTATCCTCCGGCTCCAGGTGGTCCCCTCACTCTTACCTGGTACGATCGTGACGGGAAACGCGAATCAATCGATTCGGGAAACTTTCTTCAATCAATGGCACTGTCGCCGGATGGAAGCCAAGTAGTCGTCAGTATCCTGAACTCAAACGGTATGGGCAGCGACCTCTGGAATTTGGACCTCGCCCGCGGTACAAAAATCCGGCTGACCTCAGGACCTGGAATCAAAAGGGAGCCGGTCTGGCAGCCGGATGGTCAGGCAGTACTATATTTTGCGGGTTTTACTGGAAGCCCCGGCCAAATCTATCGCATTAAGAGTGATGGTAGCGGGACAAGTGAGGTCGTTCTCAAATCGGACGACTCCCTTGACACTCCGAGATCAGTTTGTCGCGACGGGAACTATTTGGCTTTTGGTCGAAACCCGGTGGGTTCCGCAGGCCCAGCCCTTGAAAGAGCAGCAGCGTCGATACTGCCTCTTACCGGAGACCGAAAGCCCTTCCCTTTGATCGCCTCTCAGTTCGGGAATCTTTTGCCGGTGTTCTCTCCTGACTGTAAGTGGGTTGCGTATGTTTCGATCGAGACCGGCCAACGCGAAGTCTATGTCACGCATTTCCCCGACGCCTCGCACCGATACCGGGTTTCGACACAAGGCGGCACACTGCCGCGGTGGAGCGGTGACGGCAAAGAGCTATTTTATGCGGCGCGGAACAGTATTCTGGCTGTGAGCGTCGACGAAAAACCTGATTCCATATCGCTTGGAACCCCGCACACAATCATCAGCGCAGCCAGCTATGGGGCGGCGGCGCCGGTCAACTTCTATGACGTAACGGCAGATGGAAAGCGCTTTCTTATGACAGAAGCCAATTCCCCAAAGGGTCCTGTTCCGCTCACGCTCGTTACAAACTGGGATTCGGCGTTGAAGAAGAAGTGAGTGTCAAACCGGCCGTTCTTTCCTGGTTATTCCGGGAGAAGAAGCAGCACCGAACGTCCGCTGGTGCCTTTGCCTACTGCACCGTCAAGCTGACGGTTCCCGTCTTGATGATCGAACCCGAGGTACCAGTCACGGTGATGATGTATGTTCCAGCGCTAGTGCCAGCAGGTACGACAGGACAAGGTGCCGGATGCCCACCACCGCTGCACCCTACCATGCCGCCATGCAGAGCGATGAACGCCAAGATCAAACTAAGAATTGATCGCAGGGTGCGACCGCGCTTCGGAATAACGAAGAGGAATAAGCCGGCGAGGGCCGCTCCACTGCCGGCATACCATGAAATTCCATTGGGTATTTGATTCGACGAGGTACATGTCGATGAGACGCTTGAAGTCGCGACAATGGTGAGGACGGCAGTATCGGGAGCGTTGCCGGTAATGCTGACTGGGGTAGTGGAATTAAAGCTGAAGAAGGGAGGTATCACCGAGCCGCTCTGGTTGGGGGTGAGGGCGGCTGTAAGAGTTACGTTGCCCGTGAAGCCGCCTGTCGGAGTTACGGTTACGGTTGAAGTGGTAGTCGCTCCGCGAGCGACGCTAGCCGCGGTGCCGCTGACGGTGAAGCTCGGCGCGAATGGCGATGTTGAAGATGGCTGATAAACCCACAGGTCATTGAGATAACCAACCGTGCTGGACGCATCGAGCCCGAAACCTCCCCAAAGCCAAAAATAACCTCTCTTGTCGGTCCAACTGAGACCAGCCGACCTGCGTCCCGGCTGGTTGCCGGCAGCTGCAGCGCCGAGGGTGCCGTATATCCCCGCGCCTGAAGGGGCGAGCCCACCCGCGCTGAGCCCGCCCATCCACGCCCACACGTTCTTTGCCGGGCTGAATACCCAAAGATCGTTAAGAGAGAGATAGTTCGAATTGGCATCGAAGCCCTGGCCGCCGAAAAGCCACAAATTTCCATCGCTGTCCCTCCAATTGAAAGGGAAGGCGCGGCTGCCTGGGATGTTGGCGACTGCGGGGATTCCGAGGGTGCCGTACACGCCGGGCTGGTTGCAATACTTCTGAGGCACATCCGCGCAGTTCAGAGTGCTGCTTCCACCCATCCATGCCCACTGGTTCGTGGAGGGATTGAACTCCCATAGGTCATTCAGAATGCCTTCCATACCAGTGGCGTCGGAGCCCTGTCCCCCAAAGAGCCAGAGATTGCCGTTAGGATCGATCCAGGTTGCTCCCGACCATCGGGATCCAGGGATGTTTCCACTAGCGGGTTTTCCCAAAGCGCCATATGTTCCAAGCACACGTCCGTCGCTGCCGAAGGTGCTGCTTCCGCCCATCCATGCCCATTCGTTGGTTAATGGATTGAACTGCCAGAGATCGTTCGGTACTCCACCGTTGCCATTGGTGTTGTAGCCCCATCCGCCAAAAAGCCACAAATTGCCATTACTATCGGTCCAGTTGGAGGCCAACCACAGCCCTCCGGGTGTGTTTCCGGCAGCTGGCACGCCCAAAGTACCGGGCACAGGGGGCTGACCCAATATGCAACCGTTGCATCCTGGATTCACCGGTACCGTGCTGTTTCCACCCATCCAGGCCCACATGTTCGTAGAAGGATTGAACCGCCAGAGGTCGCTAAGCGCTCCCCAATTTCCGTTGACGTCAAAGCCCTCACCACCGTACAGCCAGAAGTTACCGTTCAAATCCACCCAGGTCGCGGACTGATAGCGTCCTCCGGGTGTGTTTCCCGCAGAAGGCAGTCCAAGAGTGCCGTACGTGCCGCTACGTCCGCAATTCGCTATGCTTGATAGAACCGGGCAATTGCTGCCAACACTGCTGCTTCCGCTTATCCATGCCCATTCGCTGGTCGCAGGATCAAACTTCCACAGATCGTTGAAGTAGCTTAGCTGGGTAGAGAAAGTCAGTCCCCCAAACAGCCAGAGATGGCCGTTGTTATCGGTCCAGTTTAGAGCGTACTCGCGGCCTCCGGGAGTATTTCCGGGGGCGGGTATTCCCAGGGTTCCATAGGCTCCGGGTGGCACACCAAACTGGCCTGGGACTGTGCTGCTTCCACCCATCCACGTCCATTCGCCCGGAGCAGCCGTCTGTGCTCCTGCAAGCGAGCAGAGGCCGACGAAACCAAGCAGACACCCACACAGACAACTCAACAGTAAACGCTGGGTTCTCATTCTTACCTAAATGGATCTTGGCGCTGATTCATCGAATTGTACCTAATGCCAATCGGTTTTCAATGTGCCACTTACCCTAGTCGCGTCACGGGGATCGATACCTACGGAGCGAATCTGCATTTTGACGTTCCTCCTTGAACCTGCCAACAAGATCACCCACGCCAAAGTGGGAGATCAAACGACGGACCATCTCACTAACCCCGTTTTTCAGCAATGGCGATGACACAAAGGGCAATGCGATCCGGGACTAAGCTGCTTACAGGAATCGCCCTAACGAAGGCATCACGTTTACCAGAATGAAATATGAGAGGTCCTTGATAGGCGTTGCCAGGCAAAGCATGTCTAGTGATTTGGCGTTGAGGTCTTCGGAAATTCTTCCAACTTAGGTTCACGTGCAAAACGCTAGAGTCGCTCGTTCTTGGAGTCCGCAACAATTCGTTTTGCTCCAGATATACCGGTCACCCACCAAGTGCAGCGGTTGGCTCAAAAATTCTGGGGAAATTTTCTTATAGTTCTCAAAAAGCATGCATCATAGATACGATGGATCAAGCATGCGTTCTGGTAACCGGATCATGCGGGTTAATTGGTTCGGAGGTCTGTCTACATTTTCACCAGGCAGGATACTCTGTTCGAGGAATCGACAACAATCAACGTGCCGTGTTCTTCGGGCCGGAGGGTGATACCTCATGGTCGCTGCAACGATTGAGACTAAATGTCCCTGGATATGAGCATCATAATATCGACATTCGTGACCGAGAAAGCATTCTCCGTCTGGTCGAAAGCACAAGACCGACCGTCATCGTGCATACTGCTGCGCAACCGTCGCATGACCGCGCAGCCCAGATTGCCTTCGATGATTTTGATACAAATGCGGTCGGCACGCACAATCTGCTAGAAGCCGCGCGCCGCTGGGCGCCGGAGTCGCCATTTATTCATATGTCGACGAATAAGGTCTACGGTGATCGGCCAAATGCGCTGGCGATGGTGGAGAAGGAGACTCGATGGGACTACGCTGATCCCGCGTACCGACTTGGTATTCCCGAGGGCTTTTCGATCGACCAATCGCTACACTCGTTGTTTGGCGCATCGAAGGTGGCATCCGATGTCATGGTGCAAGAATACGGACGTTACTTTGGCATGCCCACGTGCGCTCTACGCGGCGGGTGTCTGACTGGACCGAATCATTCAGGCGTGGAACTGCATGGATTTCTTAGCTATCTGATCCGTTGCAATTTAACCGGCAAAGAATACAAGGTTTTTGGCTACAAGGGAAAACAGGTTCGAGACAACATTCACTCCGAAGACGTTGCCAGGTTTATGTTGGCGTTTGCGCAGAGTCCGCGTTGCGGCGAAGTCTACAATCTTGGCGGCGGCTTTGAGAATTCATGCTCGATTCTGGAAGCGTTTGCGCTAGCGGCCGAATTTTCCGGTCGCGAACAGGTTTGGACCTATGTCGACAGCAATCGCGTTGGAGACCATATTTGTTACTACAGCGATCTCACGAAGATGAAGACGCATTATCCGGGTTGGGGAATTACCAAGAATTTGAGGCAGACCATTGGTGAGATAGCTGTCTCGTGGTCTTCGCGCCTTACGAATGGGCACTAGCTTGCGCCCTATTCCATGGCGACATGCAAATATCACGAAGGATCAATGTCGATGAGTCAAGTTAACCCAATTGAAATGCTGGTGAATTCTCATTCGAGGTTTCAGCTCTTAAACCTGCACCACAAGACGCGCGACCACTCTCGATCCCCGGCCAGTTTGTTTACATCCCAAAAATACATTTTTGAAATACTAAAACAGTTTGGCCGCCGATGGATCTATTAATAATGCGGTTTGGGTATTCTTTGATTTGAAAACAAATTGCGGAGTGGTGACACGTCGCTCCGATGGGCTGCTTCTGAAACTCGGAATAGGAAGGCCATCGCGATCATTTCTCTCGAAACAAATCTGCAGTTAATGGAACGCGGCCGCGAGGCTTATTGGCTGCGTTACCCTCGCACCTCTCCCGTCAAGCTGCGTTGGCGCGCTCTTGCGGTGCGCCATTCATTCCACGTGCTTCCCGGAGAGACAATTCTCGAGTTAGGCGCTGGAACCGGTTTGTGGACCGAACACTTAGTCTCTGTCCTTCGCGGACAAAATCACATCACCGCAGCTGTCTTCAACCAAGCTTTTGCTGATGCAGCTCAAAAGCTTTCCAATGTCGATTACGTTTACGTCACGGACCTTCGCAATGCATTTCCAGATGGGAGCTTCGATTACATTATTGGTACTGGTATTTTATGTCACGATTTATACGCCCAGAATCTGCAGATCCTCTTCCGCTTGTTGAAGCCGGGCGGACAGATTCTTTTCTTCGAGGCCAACTACTGGAATCCTCAAGTTGCCCTGAAGAACTTCATACGGCCGTTAGGACTTTGGGCAGGAAACGCCCAATGCCAGATCGGTCTTCGCAAATACATCCTGATGAAGGTTGCGTCGCAACAGGGCTTCGTAGATATCGACATCATTCCCTATGACATTGTCCATCCGCGTACACCACTATTCCTGCTGCGGGCGTTAAAATCTCTGGCTTTTTTGCTGGAACATGCGCCAGGGATCAAGGATCTGTGCGGCGCTCTCTATATTTGGGCCAAGAAGCCCGGCGGTGGGAAAGCGCACCGCTCTATGAGCAGCCTTGCCGAGCATGTGCCGCTTTTCGATTCAACATCTTTCGTTGTGCCCTGCTACAACGAGGAGATGAATGTTGGCCCGATCGTGGATTCCATCCTTCACTTCTACGGCCCTTACGTGCACGAGATTCTGATTGTCAACGACAACAGTCGTGACCGTACGGCGGAGGTTACAAGGCAGATTGCCCAGGGCGAGCCACGCGTCAAGCTGGTTGATCGCACACCCCCGAACGGAGTGGGGCGCGCATTGCGCGACGGCTACGCGGCAGCCACGGGCGAATACGTCCTCACAATGGATTGTGATTTTGAGCAAATCATGCCCGAGTTCCGCGACCTCTTCGATGCTATCGCTCGTGGCTATGACGGCGCGATCGGCAGCCGTTTCTCGCATGAGTCTCTCTTGATTAACTATCCTTTCCTCAAGATTGTTTGTAACCGCGGATTTCACCTTATTGCAAATGTCCTACTCCCGGTGCACATGCGTGATGTCTCCAATAACCTCAAGCTATACAGGGCAGAGATTTTCAAAACCCTTGAGATCGACCAGCCGGGATTCGCCGCCAATGCTGAGACGGGCCTGAAGCCCCTGTTAAGCGGATACAACATTTGTGAAGTGCCGATATCATGGATCAACAGGACCATCGATATGGGCACGTCTTCGTTTCGGATTCGAAGAGTTGCTCCAGGCTATCTGGGAGCGCTCATGCAAGTCGTGGTTAAAACGTTGCGAGACCGTCAAGAGTTGCACAGAATTGGAAGGCGCGCTTGACTCCGCAGTGTCTCATATGCCGCAGCACCAATGTTGATATCTATCTCGATGAGTCCAACGAAATTCTTGAGTCGTCTGCCATCGGCTCGTCTCGTACAGAGTTCTCGCCGGGAAGAATTATGCGCTGTAGCAGCTGTGGGTTTGCCTTCCGCCAGAGCCGCTTCAATCAGAAACAACTTGCGGACCTATACCGCAAGATGGACTCCAAAGTTTATCAAGCAGAGTTGCGCGGCAGGAACCGCACAGCCGAACTACACCTCGAGATCCTGAATCGAAGCATCCGGGGCGGACAGTTGCTCGACGTTGGCTGCGCGTCGGGACTCTTCCTCTCCAAGGCCCTCGATGCCGGTTGGCAGGTTACCGGCATTGAACCTTCCGAAGTGCTCTATCGTGAGGCTGTCGAGAGGCTCGCGGGACACGGAACGGTGCTCCCTCTCACTCTCGAGGAGGCCGACTTCGGCGACCAAAAGTTCGATGCAATTACGTTGTGGGATGTGCTGGAGCACGTCGTTGATCCGATGAAAATCATGAAAACCTGTCGTGAATTACTCAAGCCTGGTGGCTGCCTCTTCGTCAACGTCCCGGACATCGACAGTCTCCAGTTCAAAGTACTGGGCAAGCGCTGGCCTTTGCTGCTCCCGGAGCACTTGAATTATTTCAACCGGGTAAGTCTGAAGCTCTGTGCTGAAATATCCGGATTGAACCTAGTGCGTTTCGGACGCCGCAGGTCCTACTTCTCTGTGCGGTACGTGCTTTACCGCTGCTCCCAACACCGAATTCCAGCCGCACGCTTGTTGTCCGGGGTTGCTCGAACAGCCATTGGACGAGTGCTCATACCGATTTCCCTGGGTGAAACTTATGCCGTGTTTCGAACTTTATGATGCGCTAATGCGGACAGGTAAAGATTCTTGTAAAGCGAACGGCCCTTTTTCGATAGACTGCGCCAGAGTATGCTGAGACCACAAAGGGGTGGATTAGGCTGCGCGGCACTCGTGCTGCTTTCCACTGTCTGCCATCTTGTGCTGCAATTGCCCTATGGGGCTTGGGATGGGGCGCGGCTTATGCCATCGTTTGCTCTCGCCAGGGGCCTGAATTATTACGTTCTGCTGCCTCGCGGTGGCCCCCTGTTTACCGTGGCATACCCGCCAATGGTTGCGATCGTGTACCTACCGGCCACGCTGTTTCGAACTCCCAACGGCGCGATTCTGGCTGGGTCGGTCATTACCGTGGTTCTGTGCTTTGCGGCCGTAGCTTTCTTGCACTTCGCGCAGTTGAAAAGAGAGCGCAGCGCGGTGGATGGATTGGCCTTCCTGACAGCCAGTTTCCTGATGTGTTTTCTCCCGCCGCTAACTTACTCCTGTTTCCGTATCCATGCCGATGGCCCTGGGCTGGCTTTCGGCGCAATGGCTTGCGGCGCGTTGTACGCCGGCAGAGGAGAGAAATGGCGCATCGCGCTGCCAGTGTCGGCGTTGTGCGCGGTTCTCGCGGTTTTCTGTAAGCAGACGTTTTTGCCTGTTCCGATCGTGCTGCTGGTTTGGGTGCTAGCGGTGCAAGGGCGAAAGGTCGCTGGTCGCTACCTCTTGTGTCTGTTTACGGCAAGTGTCATCGCTACTGCCGCCTCAATGGCAATCTGGGGACCAGAACCCCTCTATCACTGTGTAATTTGGGTGCCCGCACATGATCCTTCGAGTGAAGGTTCGTGGAAACTGAGTGTGGTCCGCTCGGCGCAGCATTTCATTCAGCTTTCGTTCCCGGTGTTGATCCTGCTCTTGGCCGGCGCCTTCTATTTTGCCTTGAGTGGGCGGATTCGCGACGAAAGGTGGCGCACTCTGCTTGCGAACCGGTGCGTGCCACTGCTGTTAGTGGGCATCGCCGAACTTCCTTTTTCGATTCTTGGCTATGCAAAGGCCGGCGGGGACGTCAATAGCTTTAGCTTCGCGTTATTCTTTCTTACCTGCGGCGTGACTATGATGTTGGCGGATTTGTGGCACGGCGCGAAAGCGGTCGCCAGTCGCCACCTCGCTCTATCGGTGTTGTTGGCTACGGCGCTTCCGCTTGCGGTCTACGAAGCTCCGGTGGCCTACGAAATCCCGTCCGAAATACGAGGCTTGCCTCAAACCGGACAGCAAATCGCCTTTGCATACCTCAAACAACATCCGGGTAAGGCATACTTCCCGTGGTTCCCGTTGGCGCACCTTTATGCGGAGGGCCAGTTCCGTCATTTCATCTGGGGCCTGGTGGAGCGGTGGACGGCAGGGGAGACGGTGAGCATGGAGGAGTTTCGGGCGTATATTCCGACAGACCCGCAAGTGATTGTTTTTGCAGGATCTGATTATGAATCAGGTCCAAGAAGCTCTGGATTCGACTTGATGAAATATCTGCCAGCATATAGTCGTTCAGTGGACGACCCCGAGTTGCATAACTGGATTAGTTTCGTTCAATGGGACGACCCCGAGTTACATGGTTGGATCGAATACGCGAAGGCACCGTTGAAATGAATTTCGGCGAGGAGGATCAGCGAGCCGCCAACGACCCAAGCAGTTGGCTCCTCCGGATATCGTTGAGGTTAATCTTCTGCGCAAGCCGCTCCTACCATGGAGAGGCACGGGCCTCGGAATAAATAATTGCCGGTGGCACACAGATGTTCTTGGTATCTCTGCTGCGGGCGTGGGAACGCAGTAATCGGCATTCAGTCGCAGCAATGGGCCATGCCTGTGACTGAGTGGAGCCAAAGAGTTGACTTCCGACTGCTCGGGAGACTCATTGACCGCTCAAGCTGACTAGTCTTCCGCCTGTGAAGTCGGGTTTCTATGAGCAGATCACTGGCGTCAAGTGTTTTTTGTTTTTCCCCTTCATTGCGTCTTTGCTGTTGTTTGTTAAGGTTGATCCGCGTTGTTATTCTCCACCGTGTTCTATTCGCACTTTGAGTGAGCCGTTCGTGGCTCTGTGACGGGCTGGGGTCAGACGGAGAAGTCGATGCTGCCAGTTTTCGGCCGGCCTTATAAAGAGCACAACCCGACACGCAGTCATCGAGACGCGGGGTTTCGCAATGGTGATCTTGACTTGGATCCTCAGGCGGTTCCTGCGTAGAACTGGATGTACGGCTCTTGCGTGGCCCAGTTCCTGAAGCTGTTCGCTGACCAGAGCGAGTGCGTTCCAGTCTCCATCGCAACTGGGGCCCTGGGCGGATCGGTAAACCACTTCTCGACTCCCGAAAGCGTCGTTCGAAACCGCCCCAGGTCAACCACTTCTCCAATCTTCGTTGAGCGTGCAGTAATGGCTCCAGACATCCCTAGGTCGATTCCGATCGTCACCTCAACCTTGGTGACGCTGCGTGGAACTTCCGCGATGAGGTGTTGCCTTGGCTCTTCATAGCAATAGTCTCCCCGATCCAAGAGACCTGATCATCCCATTTTTCGGCAAGATCACTAACGAAAGACTAGCAATTTGACTTGATTTTAACTTTCAGTCCATGGAACGCTGTGATCCCGCTTAGAAATCGGGACGGTTGAGCAAACATGGACATCCTCGGCCGCGACCAGTTCCTGCTCGTCACGACTAGAGGCGATGGTTAGGAGACAATTCAAACAAATTGAGTCGAACGAACCGTCAGACTTGCGCCGATGAGGGTAGAAGGGTGCCCTAGAAAGTGCCATTTCGTACCTCGTAAAGTTGGTGGAGCGTTTAACTCAATTTGACGAAGAACAGCACGTAAAAGACTTCAAGCTCATCTCTTTTTTGAGCTTCCCCAGAAAGACCGTAGCGTCCCTCGTCTCATAAACATCACCTCCACATCAGACGATGTTGCAGCGAACGGTTGAGACCGCCCGACTTTGCGGGAATTGTCCGAGTAGCCGGTTTCATGAGCAGGTGGGGGGTCACAATGGCGCAACGACGCCGGACGTGCCAGGAACAGGTATGCGAATCTCATTCGACCACCGAGTGGCAAACACGGTGCCAGTCGTCCAGGGGACGATGAACCCGTCTTCCGGCCGGCTTTGCCTTACGGGCCATTTGGGCTAGCAGCTTCGAGCTTCGGGCTCGAACCGGAGAATAAAGTACGCGTTATGGCATGTGAACGAGAGAAGCAGAAGGTCGCCGACCTTCAGGATAGTCTTTCGCTGGCAAAAGACCAGTGTCTGATCCCAGCCATCCGCTGCTTTCCTCCGGATGGGTGCTCGCGAGGGACCAATCCCAGATAGCTGGCTACCTGCTTGGCGCGTGGAAAGCGATGCACATCTCCCAGTCAGCGAGCAGGGAAATCAAGCCGGTACCTTAGCCAAGCGCTTTTTATTTCATTGATGACAAAAATGCACTACCGCTACAAAAACATCATCAGGATCCCGCAAAGATCGGCGCTACCTTCGCTCCAGACGTTGCAACGGGGAGTACCCACTCGCCGGAGATGCAAACGAAAGGAGCTGACAAATGCGAACACCTCACATCGAGCGGCCTCACTTCCAGCGATTGTTTGTCCACTGCCGGAGGTGGGCCATTCCTTCGCTGATGTTCCTTGCCGTTCTTCCTGTCCATGCGCAAGTCCCGGGCACCGATCCATGGGAAAACGCCGTTAATGTACTCAAAACCGCATTTACCGGGACGATTGCCCAGGGTCTCAGCCTGGTTGCCATCGTGGTCGGCGGACTGATGTTCGCCTACGGCGAGGGTCAGTCGAAGAAGATGCTTGCCGGCATCGTCTTCGGCGTCGGCATGGCAATCGGCGCTGTCAACTTCATGGCCTGGTTGTTTCCGTCCTAAGGGCCCTCTCCGCCAGACAACGCAGGACACTCAAAACAAGAGAGGAGGATAGGCGTGAAAGAGGGCGGCTCTCGGCAAAATAAGGTCTTCAAGGCAATGAACCGCCCGCTGACCGTGCTTGGCGCGGAACGGAGGCTGTTTTTCGTCGCCCTGATTGCAGGCGGCTCGATCTTCTCGCTTTTGCACGCTCTGATAGGCGGAATTTGCCTCTTCATCGTAGGCGTCATCATTGCTCGCATTGCAACGAAACACGATGTCGAGATTCTCCGCATCCTCTTCAATTCCACCAGGTTTCGCCGGCGATATGACCCGATGAAATCGGATCCAGTAGAGATACACATCACGAGGCACCATGTTTAGAGTTCATACCATCACGAACGACTGGAGAGAGGCTGGCTCTTTCGCCGCGCAACTCAATCTTTTCGGGTTCTGGGACGATCACTGCTTTCTGACCAAGACGGGCGACCTGGGAATGGTGCTTAAGATCGGAGGCATCGACTACGAGAGTCTGGACTATGCCGGGCGGGATTATTCGGTCAAACGTTTGGAAGCTGCGCTTCGCACTCTCGATGATCGGACGCGACTGTATCAGATTTTTGCTAAACACAATCGCCCCAGGATAACGAACGCCGAGTACGATGACCCTCTGATTCGCGCCACAGTCGACCAGCGTATCGCTTTCCTCCAGACAAAATCAGAACGTCTCTACTCGATCGAGATCGACTGGGTCGTCATGATCGACGGCAGCTATAGGAAGGCCGGGTTGCTCCACGCCCTTGCGAAGTTGTCGAAAGAGCCCGGTTCGGCGTTCCGCGACCTGCGCGCTCTCTTCTCAGGTGATAAGACCCGTTATCTGCTTCGTGAGCAGATAGAGCGCGACCGGCTTCGGCTGGAGCAAAAAATTAATAGTTTGACTGGGCAGCTAAACGATCTCTTCGAGATCAAGCTGTCAGGGGCGGAGGGGGCCTACCGGCTCGTCCGGCGTCTCGTGAACTTCCGCCCTTCCAAAATTGAGGAAGCACCTCTCTGCGGTACGCGCTACCTCGACTGGCAGGTGTGCGACTCGCAGCTAGAGGCACATCGGGATTATCTGCGCGTCGATGATGACTACGTCCGGATTTTGACCCCCAAGGAATTACCCGGTGAGACGCGTCCTCTCATCCTGCAAGGGCTGTTCGACATACAAGCTAATTTTCATGTCGTCACTGAATGGCATCCAGTAGACAACGCGAAGGCTCGCAAAGAGATCGCATCCCGGCGTCGCCATCACCACAACTCGAAGACCAGCTTCCTCTCAAACCTGCAGGACCGTCAGAATACCGGGGCGAAGGATGAACTCGTTGATGACTCGAAAGAGGCCGCGATCGCCGAACTGGGTTCGGCCCTGACTGCCCTGGGTATCGAAGGTAAGAGCTTCGGAGAGTTCAGCCTGTCGATCGTGATCTATGACGACGACCATCTGAAGGTCGAACACTCAGTCGCCGGCTTTCAAAAACTATTTACGCAACACGACGGCCTGCTATACGAGGAACGCTACAACCTGCTGAATGCCTTCTTCGCAACCGTCCCGGGGAACCGGCAGTTTAACTTGCGGAAACAATGGGCCCTCAATTCGAACTATGCCGATCTCTCGTTTATGTTCACGATCGCCGCTGGTTCCAGGTGGAACACCCATCTCGAACACGAGTACCTCGCTCTACTCGAATCCACACATGCCACTCCTTATTACCTGAACCTTCATTCGGGTGACGTTGCCCACACTCTTGTGCTCGGTGCGACTGGATCGGGGAAGTCGTTTTCACTCTCCTTCATCCTTCAGTCAATCCAGAAGTATGAACCCCTGACCTTCATCTTCGACCTCGGGGGAAGTTACGAGACACTCACGCGTGTCTTCGGCGGAACGTATCTGAACGTAGGTCTCAGAAACCCGGGATTCTCGATTAATCCTTTTTCCCTCGAGCAGGTTCACGAAAACACAAATTTTCTATATCTGTTTATCAAGGTGCTCCTGGAAGCCGGCGGACGGTATGAGCTAACCACTGCAGACGAGAAGACGCTGTTTATTTCGCTTGAACGCATTTACAAGCTTCCGCAAGAGATAAGGACGTTAAGCAGCTTCGCGTCCATGCTCGGGCCTCTTGGCGACCGGTTGCGCCGCTGGACCCTGGCTGGACAGTTCGGACACCTCTTCGACAACGCAGAGGATACCCTCACGTTCTCGCGCTTCCAAACCTTCAACTTCGATGGGTGGGCGGAATACCCGGATGTGCTGGAACCCCTGTTGTTTTATGTGTTGCAGCGCGCTTCCTCGGAGATCGAGCGCCGCGAGAATACCGCCACCTTCAAGGTCTTTGTGATTGATGAAGCGTGGATCTTCCTCAAGAACAGAACCATCCGCGACTGGATCACGCGAGCAGAAAAGACATGGCGGAAGAAAAACGCTGCGATGATCCTTGCAACCCAGTCAGTGGTGGAACTGGCGGCCTCAGACATGTTGCACATCGTTAACGAGTCCTGTCCTACCAGGATTTTTCTGTCGAACCCCAACATCGACCGCCGACTGTACAGCGAGATCTTCCAACTGAACGATACCCAGCTTGAGATGCTGGAGTCGCTCGTGCCAAAGCGTGAGCTCTTGCTCATACAACCGCATGGCACGAAGAAGTTGGTACTTTCTGTCGATGCGCTGACCTATTGGATCGCTACCAACAACGCTCGCGACAATCTCCGCAAGCAGGATTACTTCTCCCGCTTCGGGCCGGAACAGGGTCTCTTCCGGCTCGCCCAGGACTACCCCAACCCGCTTAACTCATGAGGAGATGCATGCAACGATCACCTTTCGCCCCACTCCTGCTCGGACTCGCTGCGACCGTGGCGCACTGCGAGCAACAAGCCCGCATCGTCAAATACCACGCGAACGACATCGTGAGCGTGCGCGCCAGGATGCACTACACCACGCTCATCCAGCTTCCTCCCACTGAGAAAATCCTTGAGGTCGCAACCGGCGACAAGGATTTCTGGATTATCGATACTGTGGGCAACTATTGTTTCCTGCACCCCGCCAAGGAGGGCATCCACAGCAACCTCAACCTGATTACCGACAAAGGCGCAGTGTATTCTTTCACCCTCGACGACGTCGAAGGCGCCGACCCTGATCTCAAGGTTGTGATTGAGCCATCCGACCCAT
>Ga0206958_1090_pt1 | contig 28010 bp, 23 predicted proteins | sample Alteio_BWOrgHeat_33_FD_152968 | JGI IMG/M metagenome (GOLD analysis project Ga0206958, IMG submission 152968) | Enriched cells from forest soil in Barre Woods Harvard Forest LTER site, Petersham, Massachusetts, United States -... | ecosystem: Environmental > Terrestrial > Soil > Temperate forest >... | reverse complement strand
GCTTCGGCGCTTGCCGACCTTGCGAATGCCGGCATTGCGGGCGGCCAGACCCCGTCGAGTTTCCTTGCCTCTTTCTTTGGCCAGGTCGGGAGCGATGTTTCGTCAGCGACATCCGACAATAATGCACAGCTGACTACGTTGACCCAGCTTACGACTCAGAGGGATTCGCTTTCGGGTGTGTCTCTGGACGAAGAGGCTGCCAACCTTACGCAGTATCAGAAGGCTTACCAAGCGGCAGCGGAGGTTTTCAATATTGGGAACTCTGTCATGGCCAGCGCGATCAACCTTGGCGTTGAGACAGCCGTGAACTAAGGTGGCAACGAAACACTACAGAATTCCGAGACTAAAGCTGAGGAGTACTATCATGCGGGTCGATCCCAATTACGTTACAAATCTGACTGCATCGCTGGACCAATCTACCGCCGAGTTGGATACGCTTACCTCGGAGTTGTCGAGCGGGCTGCGTGTCTCCTCGCTTTCCGATGACCCAGTGGCGGTCGCGCAAAGCACGCTATTGGCCAGTGCTATTGCAAAGGACGATACGTTTGTTCAGACTGCGTCGAACGAATCCTCTCGGATGCAGGTTGCGGATTCTACGCTGGGGGAGGTCGTCACCCAGGTGACCTCGGCTATTTCGACTGCAGTGGCAGGGAATAATGGAACGCTCAATGCAAGTGATATCGCCAGCGTTGCTCAGGAACTGAGCGGCGTACGGGACCAGGTACTTTCTTTGGCCAATGCCAGCTATCAGGGGCAGTTTCTGTTTGGTGGTAGCCAGGGATCGAGCCCTCCGTTTTCGCTTGATACGAGCACGAGTCCCGCGACCGTGAACTACAACGGGGACAATAATATTCAATATGTGGAGACACCGAGCGGCCAGAAGATTCAGGTCAATCTTCCCGGAGCCGGTATGTTCGGCACGGGGAATTCAGGGGTGCTGGGCGCACTTAATCAGTTGATCTCGGATTTCTCGGGCGGAGCCTCGACAGCTACCATTACCGGGGATACCTCGGCATTGACGACGGCCCTGGGTCAGCTTTCGTCGCAGCGGACGACGCTTGATAATGCGCTGAGCCGCCTTCAGGCGAATAGTACGTACGTCCAAACCGAGGAGAGTCAGTTGACGGTGGCGCAGGGCGACTTGGTGTCAGCTAATCCGACAACTGTGGCCACTCAGTTGTCCCAAGCTGAGACACAACATCAGGCTTTGCTGAGCGTGATCAGTGCGTTGGGGAACTCGAATCTCTTCAGTCTGATGAAATAAAGAAAGAGCGTTTCAGTGGGCTTGGAGGTAAAGGGAACCCATCCCAGACGGACGGAAACTCATACTATACATAATATGTGTTATCGGACATTATTGATCCAACAAATAAAGCAAGCGAAAAGGCTTTCTTCTCACTAATATCTGTCTGGGGCGTCTTTATTTCTACCAGGTACTTGTGAGGTGTTGTTCGTGTTGCCAGCCCGGTCTCTGTGCCGCTGCTATCGATCGTTTGGCTTGCTGGCATTCGTTCTGGTTGGATTCGGCACTCTACTGATTCCCTTTGGTGCTCTTCATGGCCAAGCCCAGATGATGGGGGGCGTCCAGACACCCCGGACCCAATCCGGGTCGATGCCATCTGCTTCGACGTCGGCATCCTCGACGGCTTCCGTTCCCAGTACTGTGGCAGGCCAGGTGATCAACGCGAAGACTGGTTCGCCTATTCCCCGAGCTTTAGTGCGAATGAACGGCCGGGCAATGCTGACTGACCACGACGGCAAGTTCCGGTTTGAGCAGAATACCGACGCAAATGTGAATTTCATTGTGACAAAACCTGGCTACTCAGCCAGCTTGGAGTTTCAGGAGCCGGGAAATGTCTTTGTGCAAGGCGACCAATTGGGGTCTCCCATTGAATTGCGGCTCTATCCTGAAGCGTTACTTACCGGTACTTTGATTGGGCCAGACGGAACGCCTCTGCCGAACATAGCTGTAAGTGCCCTTGCGAGCTATTTTGACGAGTCCGGACATCGATGGCTTCATGTTGGACAAGCCGCGACGAATTCGCACGGAGATTTCCGGATTCCCGTGCAGCCCGGAGAGTACAGATTAGAGACCAGGTATCAACCTCTTGATAGAACTATCGGAGAAGCTGTTTTACCTGTTACAGTTCCAAATGAAACTTCATCTAATACAGTACGTAATATTCGCATTCGAAGCGGCGAAGAGCAGCATTTTGAGCTTCGTCCCGTTGTAAGTCCGACGCATGCTGTAACCATTGTGTCGCAAGCTTCTGGTGGACGCGACTTTATGAGGATAACGGCACGATCCGGTAATGGGAGCACTCTGCAGGTGAATCCCCAGATGGATGGGGCGGGTGAGACGAAGATACAGCTACCCTCAGGCACTTATGCGTTGAAGGCGACGAGAAATAACCAGGAATCTGCCCAGGTAGCCGAGGCAATGGTTACCGTAACCGATCATGATGTGAGCGGCGTGGTGATGCAGTTCTCGCCGGTACCTTCGATTCCAGTCGAGGTGATTGTCGATAGCTCCTCCACGTCTGATAATTCGCAGCCGCCGAATCTACCCCAACTTGGATTGAGTCTGCAGGGCGAACAGTCGGACCCGGAACGGGGTGATTCGGCTGTGCGACCCACGATGCGACGTGATCAGACCTATGTCTTCAGCGCCGAGCCGGGAACGTACCGACTGCAAGGACGCAATACAGGAACGTGGTATATCAAATCGGCCGTTTACGGAGCTTCGGATCTGTTGCTGCAGAATCTCGTGGTGGTTCCCGGCGCTGCAGGTACGCCGATACGGGTGACGGTCAGCAACCAGATGGCGAGTCTGCAAGGTACGGTCGATTTGAATGGCAATCCTGCTGCCTGCTGGATCTATCTGATCGCTTCAGGTCCTAACGCACAGTCCGTGATTACGCTGCGAAGCGGGAACTCAGGCAGCTATACGGTAGCTCATCTGCCACCGGGCAGCTATCAAGCCATTGCATTTGAGCGGCGGCACTCGGCGAACTACCGCGATCCAGAGAGTCTCGCAGCATTTAGCACGTTTGTGCACTCCGTAACTATTCAAGCAGGCGATAAACCTACGCTCAATCTGGAAGCTGTACCGGTTGCAGAGGTGGCTCCGTGACTCGATTATGTGGGCTATCGGCATGGGTCGCTTCTGCAGGCCTGCTAGCGGGGGTATCCATTGCCCAGTCTCCGGCGTCGCCGAGACATGAGACAAAGCCGGGGCCGGCCGGGACAAGATATGAGGTTACGGGCGTCGTGATTAACACCGCGACCGGCGATCCGGTTCCACATTGCCATTTGACACCGAGTTTGAATCAACGTGGGGGAGGTGGAGGCCGCCAATTCCCTGCCCCGGGCAATTTTCGCCAGTCAGGCGGCCAGAATAACGAGTTCGATTGCGATGCTCACGGGCACTTTACGGTGACGCTTCCCTCTGCAGGCTCATGGCGGCTGACAGCGACTGCTCGTGGATTTGTAAGTCAGGCCTATGATGCGCATCCCCCGTATGCATCGGCGATTGTCTTGACACCAGAGGCGCCGACCAAGGATCTTGAGTTCCGGATTAGTCCGGAGGCGAGCATTGTTGGGGTAGTTCTCGATGAGGCCGGTGAGCCAGTAAGGAATGCGCAGGTGATGTTGCAAACGGTTCCAAAACCGAGCCCGGGAGGACCTGCTCCGGCGGGTACGACACGAGGCAACGCTCGGACCGACGATCGCGGGATGTATGAGCTGCCGAATCTTGCGCCAGGAGACTATCGCTTGAGTGTCCATGCGCAGCCTTGGTATGTGGCGGGTGGACAGCCGATTCGTGCGATTGGGTCACAGGATACTTCGTCGCTTGATCCTTCGCTTGATGTTGCCTATCCTGCGACATGGTTTCCAGGGGTAAGCGATCTAGACCGTGCAGAGACAATAACTCTGCATGCGGGTGATACACGACAGGCGGACTTCAATCTGGTTCCCATCCCGTCGATTCATATCAAAATTCTGACTCCGCCGCGATCCAATAATGGGCCAGGCGGAGGTCCGAATCAAGGGGGACAGGTGTTTCCCATTGTCCAGCCGATGAGTTCGGGCGGAGGGATGCCGGGTTTTATTCAGACGACGATGCGCATCGATGGGCAAGGACAGATCGACGTCGGCGGGCTGACCCCAGGGGTCTATCAGATTCGCATGGCGGGACCGGGCCAGGAAGGCCGTGGGGCAGTTGTCGAGGTAAACGCAAACTCAGCGCGAACACTGGACCTGAGTTCGCCTCCACATGACATGGCCAGAATTACAGTACATGTCGACGGACTTGGAGATTTGGATTCCGATCCGAGAGGAGGACGGGGTGGCGGGGTACAAGTTGCACTCATCGATCGTGATTCAGGCACCATGCCTTTTGTTGCGAATCGGGGCGAGCCCATGGGAGGATTGGTGCGACGTGATGTGAAAGATGGCGGGGATCGAGTCCTGGAGGTTCCGCCGGGGCGATATGAGGTTGTGCTTCAAGGGCGTCCCAATCTCTTCGTTACAGGACTGGCCGCCAAAGGTGCTGAGACCTCGGGACGTTACATAACCGTGGGGGCCGGCGAATCGTCGCTAACTGTTCATGTGGGGAGTGGCCGCGCCAACCTTAGCGGCATCGCAACTCTTGACGGAAAGCCTATCCCGGGTGCGATGGTTCTGCTCGTGCCTATAACGATCGAGGACCCGAATTCGATCACTTTTCTTTCTCAAGACCAGACGAACACGGATGGCAGTTTCGAGATGGTGAACATTATTCCAGGACAATACATCCTGGTAGCGATCAATCATGGATGGGAGATCAACTGGGGCGATCCGTCGACGCTACGAGGCTATTTGATGCAGGGAGTTCCGGTGGAGCTGAAGTCTTCGGCGATTGTAAAGCAGAATGTTGTTGCACAGGCTCCGTGAGGCGCTATCGAGGGCAGTTCATGGTTTAGGAATAAGCATCCGATTGTGTTAGATTCAAAAAGGCCCGCAATACCGCGGAGAGATGGCCGAGTGGCTGAAGGCGCACGCTTGGAAAGCGTGTATACCGCAAGGTATCCAGGGTTCGAATCCCTGTCTCTCCGCCACTTTAGAATCAATCACTTACGTTGAGCACCGCTCCGTTAATGGTCTTGAGAGACCCTTTCTCAGCCTTGGAAGGAGACCTCGAATTCAACTCCTGAATAATTCACTTTGGGCGCGAGTTGCCGGTTCGGACCCGTTTCAAAGTGAATGAGACCGTACCGCTCCATGTTCTTGAGCGTCCGTGACAAGCTTGATTTCTCACGTCCCGATTGTTCCGCCAATTCCGAAAGCGACTGTGGATGCTTTTCGTTGATGAGTTTTAGTAAAGCTCTATTTTGATCAGACAGCACTTGCGCCACACTCTCTAGCGACTCAAACCAAACTTTCGGTTCGTTCTTCCCAGGTTTGTATTCGCCTTTGGCTATCGCCAATGTGCGCTTCTTGAATGCGTCTCGCGACGCAATTCCAATCCTCAGTGTGTTCATGGCTTGGTAATCCTTTCCGCTAAAATCTTGTCGACTTACGTCCAAAAGTCAGTGACCAACGTTATGGCATCCTGATAGTCGTAGAAACGCACTCGCTCGCCCTTGTGGGTATGGTCATATTCGATCCGCGTCTTCGCTCCTGGCCCAGTACCTTCAGTGACCGCGTGCGCGTTATCGAAGCCCAAGATACGCTGTCCCTCCCCGTCATGGAGTGTCAATGAGTAATCCAGGCCGTGAGGTTTCTCTGGCGTTTCGGGGACCTGTTTGACTTCGAACTTGACCCAGTACGGGCCGTCGATAACGTAGGACACTCCATCGAGATAGAGCAAATTGTCGAGACTCGAATCCCTCTCCATCGCCTTCTTATGTTAACATCGGATATCAACACCTGCAAGCGCCTTCAGGTCGCCAAGGTAAAGACAGGGGTTGGGAGCTCTTCAGGTCCGGCTGCCGCATAAGTCCACGCCGGTGAAATTCAGGGAGTACCGTGTCCGTTTCCCGTGTCGCTATCGAACGTGCGCTTGACGCCATCGCCTCTGACGAGGGCGGTATGAAATTTCAGGGGCTTGCGGTCGTCCTGGGAAAGCTCCGGTGGCCTTCCGCAATCATTACCCAGGAATCGAAAATGTGAGTTGCCCCGTCGGACCCCTTCAGTTCGAAGCGCCATGTCGAGGTGGACATTGCCTACCTAGGGATGTCTATCAAATTCAGGTCTTCAACTACGATAAAGAGTTTCCCGACGATGAGTTTCCGCAGATGCGCAAAAATGCTCCACGGTCTTACATCCAGGAGAGTTGGATTCAGGCAATCGCGCGGTTCCCATAAGTTCGTTGACTTGCGTCGTGATTAGGTCACTGTATCCAGTTGAAATGAGTCTGTATAAGTCTCCACCGGATACCCTTTCGCCTTCCATGCCGCTAGTCCACCCTTGAGAATCCTCACTCGCGTAAATTTCAGCGCACGAGCCTTTCCCAAGATCATTTTAGTTGTATCGTCATCTCCCCCGGTGCAATAGATCACCGAGTCTTGCTCGCGGCTAAACGACATCGTCTGCTCTGGTATATCCTTTGGCGCTATCCTTATCGCTCCCTGAATGATCTCAGGGTGCGCGAGGAAGTCCAGTGGCTGCCTGACATCGTAGAGCTTTACCTGTTTTGGGTTAAGAAGCGCGTACAATTCATCGGGCTCAATGCTCTTGGCCGCTATCTCTTGCTTTGCGAGACGGTGCCTGAACCTGATGAAACCAAAGATCAAGACACAAATTCCCACGACGCAGATAAACATAACTTCCATAGCAAGCCTCTGTTTTCTTAGATGCATTCCACCGACAGCGTGGTCCTGCCTTCTTACGGCACGCCGGCCTCATCTCGTTCTACCGTCGAGGATGGATTTCGCATCAAAGCAAAATCCCGGGTGCCGGAGTCGGCCTCTGGCTGTCGCACCGGCTGATCTGGAAGAGGCGCCCAATGTTTTCGAACTTCGAAGAAAAGGGGGGTCGGGCACCTCATTTCGCGTCTATCTGCCATTGACGCAGACGCCAACCAGTAGTTCGTGAGAAATTAGCGGTAGATCTGTTTGCATTACCGGGCCACCTTCTTGAAAAGCTGTCTCCGCACACTTGACGTACCGCAGCATCAAGAAGCCCTCCCGACGAGGGGAGGCTTCGGAATTTGTTGAATGCGCACTTCACAACTTCTTTTTGAGGTCGTAGGCCAATGTTTTGTGCTCAGCGACCATTGGCTTTCCTTGCAGGGCGACTTCTCGAAATTTTACGTCTTTTGCGTCTTTCGCTTCTTTCTGAAGGCTCCAATGCTTTGGAGTGATCACTCACCATCTGCCTCATGTGCTCCATATCGAAGTCATTTCCGGATAGGCCATTCAGGTTATCAAGCTCCTTCTGCGTGTCGGGACCCGGTGCACTGGGAGGGCCTCAAAATCCCACGAAGTGTCTATGTTCGTTTGTACAGCGCGTAATAGGGCTGGTTAGAAAGTGTTGCGTTGAAGGCCGGATAAAACCACGCGGCGCTCTCATTGGAGAGCTCGAAGTAGTACTGGAGAGGGTAAGGTGAGTTGGTGTACTCGCCTGGAATCTCCGCGGTGTAGGTCTGCTGGCTCTTCTGCATGGACACACTCTTCCATCGTTCGCCCTGATTTACGTGGCGATAGAAGAGCTTCGCAGCGGACGGTTTGTCCCCGCTGCCAGTAAGGAGAAGCGATAGTGGTAACGCCTGGCCGGGATGAAAGCTCGTAGGCACCCTATGACTGCACCCCGCGGAGAAGCGATGCGGTTTCATGGTTACAGCACTGACCGCTGCGGATGCCTGTGTGAGATCGCCGGTGGGTTTGATCGATCCATCCTTGATTTTTGCTTCCATCGCTGCGAGGTCAACATCAATACTAGGAATACGATCCATCCAGTGTCCCCTTCGCTGCGGAATATTACCGTAACTAACATCGGCGACATACACACCCTTAGCACGCTGAGCCATAGTGACCCAGGCGATGCGTGCCTTCTGGTATGAGGCGAGCGCAAGGCGGCCAGCCTCCGGGCTCCCTGTCTGCTGATAGATAACAAAGAGCAGGGCGCTACGAATCTTCGCGGCAAAGAACTGGCCGAGTCCAATCTGGATGAGAACATCCTCTTCCATGCGCTTGAATTCGGGCCTATCGCTGCTGTGAGCTTCCATACGCGCGAGTTTGAGAGCATTGCTCGATGCAGTTGTGTAGTCCTCAAGCCACTGTGCGACCTCCGTTGGCGAGTACTTGGCATTGGGAGTACCGCCAAGAAGATTCTGTGCGTGCTCGACGATAGTAGAGAAGATCTGCGGATCGAGAGGGCTCACCGTCGCGAAGATTTTGGGTTCAGGAGTATCGCTGTAGGGGGACTTCTCGCTGCCGAGGACGATCGGCATGTTGTCGTAGATCTCTGGCCAGAAGGAATGATTCGAAGCAGACGGTAGGTGAGCCGTTGTAATGAGTGGGAGCACACGGCCGGCGTTTGCCAGCGAGCTCTCTACTGAGTCGAAGGCGGGACCGAAGTCGTGTCTGAGATAGCGGCGCCAAACCTCCGGCTTGGCATCCGGGTTGTAGAGCAGTCGCCCCCATAACATGTACGTGTACTCGAACTTTTGCCAGTCGCCCAGCTTCGGGTTCATCGTTACGTCGACATAGGCGCAACGTCCACCGGGATGGCCGGAACCTTCGCGTCCTTTGAAGGTGAGTGGCTCGCATATCTCGATACCGGCAGCACCGCAGAAATTTGCGGTCCTTCCATACGCAGCAGCCATCTCCGGATCGCCCCAAAGGAGGTGACGCTGAGTGCCGGGCCAAAGGCGATAGAGAACTTCGAACTTGCTGCCCGCCTGGTAGAGGTCGGCGTAACCATACCGTGTGAAGCGACGCTCGCCATTACTAACGCTGAAAGTGCCGGTCTCCATGCGCGCTGGCGATGGAATCTCGAGTTCCCGAATATCCGTCTGCTGATAGCCGAGGCCCATATGCTCGGCCCACGACTTGGCACTTACCTTGACGGGCATACCAGTGTCCGCAGCCATGTCGATCATGATCTGATTGATTCCCTTGGCGTGCATGTCGATCTCGATCTTGCGGCCTGCGCCGGAGATGGCCTCGAAGAGCGTCTTCCAAAAAGGATAGCTTCCCTCTGGAATTCCGCTCTCTCCGTGGACACGCATGGTCAGACCGGAGATTTCCGGGCATTTCTTCAAGATTATGGCAAGCGCATCGCGACAATAGGCAGCATGGTTGTCTGGGTTAAGCCCGGTGATGTGATGATCTGCCTTCGGGCTGTCTGTCCACTCGTAGGCATGCGTCCAAATACCCAGTTGGAAATCGAGTCCACGCGCGGCAGTCTCCCGTGCGATAAACTGCAGCATGTCCATGTTCTTTTCGCGCTCTCCCGCTTCGAGGGGATCCACGCGTACCTTAGATCCAGGAACATCGACCAGATATGGATAGGGGAAGTGAAAGTAGTCGCCGGTTACTCCCCTTGGGAAGTCATAACCGAAACCAAAGACAAACGCGAATCGATTGAATCGGCATCTGATCATCGAGTCCAGATAAGTACGCCAGAACTCTTTGTCGTAATACCAGGACTTGTCTTCGATGTCGCTGCAAAAGGCTCTCGCGACACAACGCACCCTGTTAGGCGTCTGCTCTGCGACCGTTGTCGTCATATTTAAACCGAGAGAGTCATCCTGGCTGTACTCCACACGGTCGGCCAATTCGAGCAAACCATAGACGAAACCTCGCACGTCAGTCGCCGAAATCCAGATAGCGGGAGTTCCAACAAGTTTGCCGGGCGTCAACCTAAGACTTTCGGGGCCATTAAGAGGAGCGTTAGGAGACGGAAAGGACTTTGCACTGTGGGACTGATCTCCACCGACCACCACCACAAGCCCAGCACCATGCAGGGCGTTGACGTCGGAGATGATCGCACAGGAACCGCCTCTGGCGGTAATTGCCTTTTGAAGCTTGCCGGCAGCCCATTTCACCGGAGCCGTCGAAGCAACCAACTCAACCGAATCAAGGAGCACCGCAATATCTTTGTTCGCAAATGCGAACGAGAACTCACTAGTCCCCAGTGCTGCAGCTGCACCGGCCAACTTGAGAAATTCGCGACGTCGAATCATATAGCCAGAATGGGATGTCATTGTTTTTTGCGCTCTCCTCGAAATAAAGCGAGCGCCTATGGTTTCGAAAACCTAATCTGCGCAGCGCTCAGGGTGTAATTTGCCAGCCACTCTAGTTCACGTCCGTATTTTGCGCAAGTGACGTTTATCTCATCGAGCCTGACCTCCGCCACTGAATTGCAACTCAATCGAGTTTGCCCTCCAAGACTATCTCATATTGGTGTGACCATATGACTTTTAATCCTTGCAAAGTATATGACAAAGGGTTTATGGTTCTTGCCGCACGAAGATAAGCTCGTAGCGGCAATCTCTTCCAATATCCAGGAAAATCCCGATTGGACGACTTTGCAAGCCGCAATCTAAATCTTGAAAATGACTTCTTTTTGAATATGGCTTCGAACTTGGTCTGCTGAACAGATAGGTCTGCCGCAACATCGACTAGAAAGAATTGTTGTCACACGAGCCTCGAGCTCAGGTTTCAACTCAGGAGCGATAAAGCCATGACTCATCGTTTCGCCAAACTCTTAGCCGTGTGCGGCGGCTTATTTATCATGCTGCTCACCGCTGCTCCGCTATCCAATGGACAGGCCGTCGCAATCGCGAACGTCACGGGGCGAGTAACAGATCCCGAAGGCGCCGTGTTGCCAAGTGTACTCATCAAGCTCACGGCGACCGAGACCGGCGCCGTACACACCGCCGTAAGCAGCAGCGACGGTCTCTATGTGCTGACAAACCTTCCGGTAGGCGGCTATACGCTTGAGGCAACCGGCACAGGCTTCCAGAGATATGTCCAGAGAGGCATCGTTCTGCAAGTTAACGATAGCCTTCAGATTAACATTGGCATGATCGTCGGCCAAGTGAGTGAGAGCATTGAGGTCCAAGCAATTGCCGCTGCCGTTCAGACACAAACCTCTAATGTGTCGCAGGTGATCGATGGCAAGCGCATTGCTGAATTGCCGTTGAATGGGCGCGACCCAACCCAACTCATTACCATCTCTGGGGCTGCAGTCAACCATAGCGATGGAACGAACACAGGCAGCAAGAGCTTTTTCAGCTCGCAATCGATCTCGATAGCCGGTGGTCTCGGCAATCAGACCAACTACTTGCTCGACGGCGGTGATAACAATGACAGCTTCACGAACGTGAATCTGCCGTTTCCCTTCCCCGACGCTCTAGCCGAGTTCAGCGTCGAGACAAGCAGCTTGCCTGCGCGAAACGGTCTGCACCCAGGTGGACTTGTGAATGTGGTCACGCGCTCCGGCACAAATCAATGGCACGGCACATTCTTCGAGTTTGTTCGAAACGGCGCAGTCAATGCGGTGAACTTCTTTGGTAAGCCGGACAGTCTTAAACGCAATCAGTTTGGCGGTACGGTCGGTGGCAAAATCATGACCGACAAACTTTTCTTCTTTTTCGGATTCCAGCAGTCGAACATCAGGCAGGACCCTACGAATAACACAGCTTTCATTCCAACAGCAGCAATGCTCACCGGCGACTTTACGGCCTGTTATGGTGCCGGCGCCACCGCGAGTACCAGCACGTTCGATTCTGCATCCTTAGCACTGGTTAAGTATCTTCCCATTAGCTCGACTACGGATGGTTGCGGCAAAGTGCAATATGGCACACCGGTAAAGTCAAACGAGCAACAGTACGTTGGTCGGGGAGATTGGACAATCAGTCCGAAGCATCAGTTCTATGGCCGCTATTTCATCGACATGTACAAACTGGCGGCGTTCTTTAATCCACAGAATGTCCTCGTAACTGCAACGTCGGGCAATTATGAGAAGGCGCAAACGGCGACATTTGGGGACACATACCAGATCACCCCGTCCTTGGTGAACTCATTCCACTTCACCTTCGCGAGACGACGCGATGACCGCGGACCGAACGCTACGGGCATTAATATGAGTACGCTCGGTGTTAATAATGTGTACCAGGGCACGACCAACTACCTCCAGGTATTGGTTGGCACAGCAGGCAGTAGCGGATTCGCAGTAGGCAGTGGCTCCGGTGCTCTCGGCACCTTCAACGTCACGGAATACCAGGAAGCGGATGACGTGGATTGGACGAGGGGAAAGCATCAGATTGCGTTCGGTGTGGATATTATTCGCTCGCAGGATAACCAAAACAATCACTACGAAGACAATGGATACTGGCTCTTCGACGGAAGCTTCAACAAATCAGGTGCGACGACGCGTCCTTTGATGGACTTCCTTCAGGGTAAGATGTTCCGCTTCGAACAGACCCTGCCGCAACAGAATGCCATCCGTCAGACAGTGATTGGCGCATACGTGCAGGATACATTTCGCGCGACACCGAAGCTTGTCCTCAACGTAGGTCTTCGCTGGGAACCGATGAAGTATCCCTATGACTACTTCCATCGAGGCAGCACATTTGTGCGCTCGAACTTCGACGCGGGCATACGGAGTTCAGTTTATGTCAACGCCCCCCCGGGAACGTTGTTCTACGGAGATCCTGGCGTGACTCCTTCTTATAGTGATGATCGCTGGACGAATTTCTCACCGCGTCTTGGTGCCGTCTACAACCCCGATGGACAGGGCAGAACGATCTTCCGTATCGGGGGGGCCATGATGTACGACTCGCCCGGTACCTTCATGAACTACCGCGTCGTTGCGAACAATCTGCCCAACGGCGCAACCATTTCGAACCAGAGCGGGCCCTATCAATTCAGCAACCCGTGGTCGAGTGTTCCCGGTGGCAATCCTTTCCCGCTACCCCAAATTCCAACCAAGAACGTATCGTTCCCATTGGCCGGATCGCAGGTGCTGACACCACGCCACATTCACTCGCCCATCATCTACCAATGGAATGTCGGAATGCAGCACATGTTTGGCAGCTGGGTATTCTCGATGAGTTATCTCGGCAATATTACCAATCACTCCTGGATTGGGAACGAGGTCAACCCAGGAACATATATTCCTGGTAATTCGACTGGCGTGGCCGGATCGTGTGGTGCACTGACGAAACTACCCGCTGCAGGCACCGCATGCTCTTCGACCAGCAACACCCAGGATCGCCGTATCCTCAGCCTTGCGAATCCGGCATTTGGCCCATCGTACTCAACGCAGGTTATCGCGAACGATGGTGCGAACGCGAATTACAACGGATTGCTCACCTCTCTCGAGCATCGTTTTGCCCACAACTATACGGTGCTTCTGAATTACACATGGTCCAAGTGTCTCGGCATCGGACCTCTCACAACGCTGGGAACGGAGGGTGTTGTCCAAAACCCGTACACACTCAGAAGTGATTACGGTGCGTGCACGGCCGACGTACGCCATATCTTCAACGGGAGCGTAGTTGCCACGAGCACGTGGCACGGGGGCCGCGTGAGTTCCTTTTTGCTCTCCGGCTGGCAGATCGCTCCACTCGTCCGCGTCACAACTGGCCTCCCTTTCAACATCACAACGGGGGCAGATAATTCGCGTACTGGTATCGCCCTCGATCGTCCGAATGTTGTGACCGGAGTGCAACCCTACATTCGAAACAGTCCGCACCTCAAGACCGGTATTCCATACCTGAACGGAGCAGCCTTCGTTGCTAATTCCGTTGGCACCTTCGGCAACGTGAAGCACTTCGGATATTACGCGCCGAATTATGTCGACGTGGATTTGTCCGTTTCGCGAAACTTCCACCTGTACGAACGGCTTGCACTGCAAGCTCGTGTCGATGGCTTCAACGTTCTGAATCATCCGAACTTCCTTGCACCTGCAACAGTCTTCGGTTCAACGGCAACCTTTGGCAGGATCACTACCGCGCAGGATCCTCGCATTCTCCAGGGCAGTCTCAAGTTCACTTTCTAAGCATTACCCTTCACGAAGGCGGCCTCTGTGGTCGCCTTCGTGTTCCGTCTAAGTGCAACTGATTCTCATTCCGAATAAATAGGATGCGGTCTCCGATGAAATTGAAAATCTTCTTGCTTGCCCTTGTCATAGCTGTGCCAGTGCTCGCCCAGCGTAATCCCGGTAGCCCGCTCGACCATCTTCCCGCGAATGAGGAACTCCTTACTCACTTCGGCGAACGTGCTGATTTCTCCCCTGACAACTCCGAGATCGCTTTCATGTCCGGGAGCTTTGGCCACGCCTTCGTGCTCAACCTCAAAACGCGTCAGATCCGTTGCCTTACCTGCTCTATTCCCGGCGCCGCTTTCCTGCGCGTGATGCATTTGTCGAACGGCGACTACATTCTGATGGGGCCGGAAAAGTTCATCGATATTCACACCAGCCGAACACGCGACAATGAGCTGTGGTACCTCAGCAAAAAGCCGGGCTCGAAGCCAGTGAAACTTGGCAACAAGATGAGTGAGGGCGCGGCGATCTCTAAGAAGAGCATGAAGATCTCCTTTTCAGAGTTGCCAGCGCAATTTCCTGATATGCCGGCAGGAACGTCCCGCCTTGTCGTAGCGGAACTCGATCTTTCCGGCCCGGCGCCAAAGTTGATTAACAGGAAGATAGTTTATGAGAGCAACTCCCGGAGCTGCAATCTCGAAGCACAGGATTTTTACGATAACGATAGCAAGCTTACCTTCACCTGCTACAACACATTGAACCTTCCTCATGGTGTCGACTCGCTTGCCTCATCCAACGGAATCGACCTCAAAACCGGAAAAGTCACCAACTTCAGCAATAGCCCCGAGACCTATAACGAGTGCGAGGGAATCTTCGCCGACGGGCGCTACACGTGTGTCGAGAGCGACCGTCAGGTAGCTCAACTTGGCGGTTTTCACGGTACACATAACATCGATATCTATAAATTGAAGCTCGATGGTACTGGCAACGATGTGATTCGGCTAACTCACTTCAATGATTACGAAGGCTGGAAGGCATCGAATCCGGTCATCTCAACGGACGGGAAGTACATGGCATTCCAGATCGCTCACACCGCTGATGAGGCAGGTGTCGGATATGGCTTGGTGCTATATAAGTTCTAGCGCCGCGCGTCTTCCCAGATAGCAGCAAGTGCCGAGTCAAGGGATGTTTCGGGAGAAATTTCTGTAATCGGTCCACGGTTCCCTTGGCCCCGAAGATGTACGCCGTTGGAGGCTTCTGATTTTACGGTGCATCGCTGTACCACCCTCGTGCCTCAGCACTCAAGATTGCCTGCATTTGACTAGGGAAAATCCCAGTAGATGTTGTTGTGGGCGAGTAGTAGCTTCACGACAGTTGACGCGGGGATTTACGCGGAATGACGTGGTCTGCGCTAAGTAGTCCGCAGTATTATGTTGTTTTTGTCGCCCCCGAATGACACTTTTCGTCGCGCTTGTGGGCCCGTATGGCCGGTGAGCAGTTGTCAACTAAGGAGGACGCGGTGCGGGCCTCACGTTCACAATCACTAGGAAGTTCCGACGTGTTGTTTCCCCAGGGTAAGCCATGAACAAATTTGCATGCGTCGTCCTGTTTGTTCTAGTAGGCTCCAGCGCGTCCGTTTATGCGCAAAGGAAGGTCATCCTTCCCCCTGGCGCTAAGCCGAGCGGAAATTACAGCCAGGGAATTTTGACTGGCGACACGCTCTACCTATCAGGTCAGGGCGGTGAAGATGCTGCGGGCAAAATTCCCGCTGACTTCGGGGCTGAAGTGAAGCAATGCCTGGACAACATTGACGCTGTCCTTAAAGCAGCAGGAATGTCGCCGGCTAACGTCGTTAGCGTCCAGGTCTATATCACAGACCGCACTAAATTCCAGCAGATGAATGGGGTTTATACAGCGTACTTCAAAGATCCCCGGCCTACCAGAACTACTGTAGTTGTTGCCGGTTTGCTTGGACCAGGAAGCATCGAGATTACCGTTACTGCCAAGAAATAGTGGCGGCAGGTTTTGAAACCAAGGTTCGAAAGGAAGGTGTTCGACATGTCCGATAAACAAATCAATTCACGTCCCGAAGACAATGTGGAGGATCCACTAGGTTCTTCTCTCGATGATCTTGTCAAGCAGGAGGTTTCTTCGAATTTGGATCGCCGCTCATTTTTAATGAGAAGCGCCATGATCGGCGCCATGGGTGTGATTACGGGGCGCCGTGCGTCTGCCCAGCAGGTAGCAGCGAGCGCAGAGCCAAAGGGCGTGTCGGGAGGGCCATCAAACATACCGCTTTCTCCCGACTTAGCCGTTGTGAAGCAGGCGAAGGGACCTGTACTGACGGTCCTCGATGAGTTTTACAAGGTGGGCCCAGGGCCGTCGAGTTCTCACACGATTGGTCCCATGCGGATCACATACGATTTCTATCAGCGATGCACGAAATTGCCAGCTGCCCAACTCGACACCGCGACGGCGCTCAAAGTTCATTTGTACGGCAGCCTGAGCGCCACAGGTAAAGGACACGGAACTGAGCGGGCCTCGCTCGCAGGATTGATCGGTAATGAGCCTGCAACGGTCGATCCCAAGTTTCTAGACAGCTTGCGCGACAAACCCGATCAGACCTTTCCGGTGAAGCTCGGCTCAAAGTCCGTGAATGTTTCTCTCAAAGACGTTGTCTTTGACGCGACGAAAGGTGATTTCCCGCACCCGAACACGATGAAATGCATGCTCATGGGTGGTGACAAGGTGCTCCTTGAGCAGGAGTATTACTCGGTTGGTGGTGGGTTTATCGAATGGAAAGGGTATACCCCTCCTAAGAAGAACCCTCCGAAATATCCGTTTGCCACGATGAAGGAACTGCGACAACATGCCGAGAAGAACAATCTTTCAATTGCGCAAGTGATGCTTGCCAATGAAATGTCAATTCCGGGCAGAAGCGAGGAAGAGGTTTATGCCTTCATCGACAAGATCACTGGCGCGATGGTGGCGATCGTGAAATCCGGACTCAGCATTGAGAATGACGTTTTGCCTGGACCAATCAAACTTCAATCCAAGGCTGCGACCGTCTACAAACGTGCTCAGGACGACGCATTTCAGTCCGACCGCGGGATCGGCGCACTGTCAGCATATGCCTTGGCCGGATCGGAAGAGAACGGCCGTGGCCACCTCGTCGTCACCGCGCCTACAGGGGGCTCTGCCGGCGTTCTTCCTGCGCTTGTTTACGCACTGGGTGAAGGTGGGCGCAAGCTTCCGCAGGAAAAGATTCGTCAGGGCATGCTCGCAGCCGCCGCTGTTGGCTACCTTTGCAAGCATAACGCGACACTCTCCGCTGCTGAGGGTGGTTGTCAAGCCGAGATCGGCGTGGCGTCGGCGATGGCTGCTGCGTTGGTTGCAACTGCGTACGATGCCCCTCCTCTCGTCGTCGAAAATGCTGCTGAATCCGCACTGGAGCATCATCTTGGAATGACGTGTGACCCCGTCGCTGGATACGTTCAGGTACCGTGCATCGAGAGGTGCGCATTCGGCGCGGTTAAGGCGTGGACTGCATGGGCCATCGCGAGCAATGAAATCGCCTCCAGGCACAGAATTGGTTTGGATGAAACTATCACGGCCATGGCTCAAACCGCCAAGGACATGAACAGTAAGTACAAGGAGACTAGTGAAGCTGGACTCGCGCTTTCTGTGACTCTCTGCTGATCGAGATTGACCTATGGAACTCGACATCACGCCAACATTCCCCACTTTGATTGGTCGGGTTCAATTGCCAGATGCTGAGACCATGAATCAGGGGCTGCATACGCTGATCCTCAACGAGGAGACCCAATATCCAAGTCTGGGGCGGAGCAATATCGGAGGTTGGCACTCGCGCCCCGACTTCCTTCATCGTTCCGATGACAATGTAGACGCATTGGCCTCATGGATTATTTGGGCTCTCCGCGGCATGATCTCTGCTACGGGCCAGAATGCTTTCAAGGGAGCGCTCGACATGACTGCATGGGCAACGGTCTGTCGCGCTGGTGCATACCATGCGCCGCATTCGCACCCTGATAGCGCCTGGTCTGGGGTGTATTACGTGGACGGTGGTTCAGAGAATCATGATCAGCCCCTCAGCGGCATGCTGGAGTTTCTCGACCCACGTGGCGGTGCGGAAGCAGTGAGCGCGCCCGGCGATCCGTACGGAGAGCCATTTCGAGTCCGGCCGCAAGCCGGACTACTTGTGCTGTTTCCTAGCTGGCTCTACCACTGGGTTCACCCTTACACAGGCGAAACACCCCGCATTGCCGTTTCCTTCAACGCGACCATCAAAGCGCATTCGGTGGACGTAGGCGTCATTGGCGAAGGAAGGGCAACCACAGTCGCAATCGGCACTACTCACGAATTCCCGGCTAACGTCATGGGCTGGGCAACAACAGTGGAGAATTTCAGCCATGCGAATGCAAAGTAAATCCAGTGTCTTCTCGGCAACACTCCTCATGGGATTAGCTGTCGCATACGGCCAGTCACCGGATGTTGTGGCTGGCAACTTGACGAGCGAAGTCACGGCACTTAAGACCGAGAATATTGCTCTGCGTGAGCAGCTCAGTAGAGTTGAGGAACAGCAGAAGATGCTGCTTGAGGTAGTTAATGACCTGAAGCAGCGGTTGGGCTCGTCTGCGATTCCGATAGCAGGAGGTCCTTCATCTTCCTCGCAACAGAACTTTGCTGCCGCACGGGAGCTTGCAACGTCGGTTACCGATATCGCAGTTCCGCGTACCCAGCCCACGCAGCCGCAATCCGTTTCCGCCCTACAGGCGATCGAGAATCGCTATCGAGATGGAATCATAATCGGGGAAGCTCCGGAAGGCGCTGAGGTGCCTTTCCTGCTGAGGTTACAGGGCACTACCCAAGTGCGATATATCAACACTATTTCTAGCCAAGACTTTTTCACCGACCACCTGGGCGTTACCTACGCTGTTGATAAACGCAACGACATTACGGTAAATCGCTCAATGATGGTCTTTGGCGGCTACGTCTTCAGCAAGAGGGCGCAATATAGCTTCACCGTCTGGACATCCGCCGGGGCGGCGTCGATCGTCGTAGCCGGCAACATTGGCTGGCAATTCAGCAAGGCTTTCACGCTAACCGGAGGTTACTTTGGCGTTCCGGGCAGCCGATCACTGGTTGGCACTTTTCCATTTTTCACGGCAAACGATAGGACCATGGCTGACAACTTCTTCCGCCCCGGGTTCACTCAGGGCGTTGTGATGAACGGACAACCCGTGAAGGGACTGAATTACCTGGCAATGATCGGCAACGGTCTCAATACCTTGAATATCGCGGCAAACAAAATCGATACGAATCTACTGGTTTCCGGCAGCGTCTGGTGGGAACCGCTAGGAGACTACGGGCCACCGGGTAGATCACGCAACATGTATGACGATTATTTCTCCTCCAGGAAAGTTCGTATTCGACTAGGTACCTCATTTACAAGATCCCGGGAGAATCGTTTTTCAGATCTCGACCAATCCAGTCCCGAGAACACCTCAATATACAATTCCGATGGCGTGAAGGCCTTCGCGACCGGAGCGTTTGCGCCGGGTGTAACACTCCAGGATGCCACGTATAAGATGTCGGCAATTGACTACGGCCTCAAATGGAATGGGCTTGCGGTCAACGGGCAATATTTCTTTCGCTGGCTCAATGATTTCGTAGCTGACGGACCGCTTCCGCTCGCATCCACATTTGACCACGGCAACGAGCTCTCGGCGAGTTATTTTGTCAAGCCGAAAAAATTGATGCCGTATGTCCGCGCATCATGGGTGCGCGGGCAGTTCCGCGACCCCTATGAGTATGGGGCCGGACTAAGGTGGTATTACCTTCCCACCGAGCGGCTGTGGCTCAACGCAGAGCTGGTCCGCATCACCGGAGGAGCTCCTTATAGCGGGGCCTTTACTCCCTATAACGCAGGAATAACGAATTGGGTGCCGATGCTGCAGGCGTACATCGCTTTTTGACGAGCATCAGTTTCTGACTGCACACGCGTTCGAGGCGTTGAGGTCAGCCGGCATTGCCTTCCCGGAACATCCGAAGGAATCTGAAGCTATGAGCGACAATCAGAAAAGCAGCCTAAATGTAAAGATGAGGCTGTGGTTGTAGCTATGGAATTTGCTAGTTGCGATCTGTTCACCCGCACCTAAACCTATACCCAAACGGCTTTTCGGCTCTTTGGGACGTAGCGAAAATTTGCCAAAAATGATACCCGGGGTGAGAAACTCCTGGTTCTTGCCGTCGTTTGGGCCACCATGAAAGTAAGTGGCGTTTGATTCTAGCTCGGGCCAGAAGTATTTCCCAAGATGAAACTGAGCGGTCGTATTCCAAAGGATCGGGCGGCCGAGTTTGTCAGCGTTCCCCGTCGGTAATGTTGCTGCAAGCGTGGTCTGGATATCGAAGTGACGGCCGAAACCCTTGCCAAAACCCATGGTCGGGGAGAGGCTCGCATTGGTGCTACCGTTTTTGTAGCTTCCCGTCGGAATGGTGAAGGGCAGGCCCACACTCCAAGCGTAGTTGCCGTGTTCCAGATTTCCGGTCATCAGTCTGTATTTAACCAGGAAGGACATATCGCCTGCGCCGTCGATAGGTGTGGGAGTACTGTGTTGTAGATAAGGCGGAAGGTTGATATCAATTTCTGTGTTAGCCCAGGGTATGAGGCAGAGCCCTTTACTCGTATCGTAGTTCCAGGTTGTGGTGTGCGTAGGCGAAATCTGCCGGGTGAAGTCAGTGCGCGCTACTTGAATGAGGGCAACGTAGGTTGTGGCAAGAGGAGGAGTCCACGCCGGCTGTTTCGACTGGGTTGCGGTAGTTCGCGCTTCCCACCTCTCAAAAAAATTGTCCTGAGCCTGCGACACAGCTGCAGGTAAACAGGCACAGAGAAACAGAGCGACACGATGCGTCAAGGGCGGGTCTCCGATAGTAAATTGAAGTGCTACAGAGCATTACAGAGCAGCGGAAATATGGTCAACCAACCATAGATGGACATTTTTCTCCCTCCCCCAGGGGCCTGAAGAAACCCCCAACAAAAGATTGAGATATATTTCCACTATCGGGTTGAAGACGATAGCTCTCGAAGTTGGCTACCATTACCCGTCCTAATTTCATATACATACCTTTCGAGGTGAACGGTTTATGGCGACTTCAAATCCGAGTATCCCGCATCTTGGCTACGTGTCCTCCTCTCATCAGAGTTTCTATGACAAGTTGAATTCGCAATGGCATGAACGGGCGGTGCAGATCTTCATGGCGATTGTGCTTGCCCACTGGGGCGAACATCTGGTGCAGGCTTATCAGATTTGGGTGCTGGGATGGCCTCGTCCGTTGGCGAATGGAATTCTGGGATTCTGGTATCCGTGGCTTATCAAGTCGGAAGCGTTACATTACGGATATGCAGTAGTCATGCTGACCGGCCTTTGGGTCCTTCGCAAGGGTTTTACAGGACGAAGTCGCACATGGTGGACGGTTGCACTGGTAATTCAATTCTGGCACCACATTGAACATCTCCTTCTAATCGGCCAGGCGACATTTCACCACAACCTTGCAGGCAAGCCAGTGCCATTCAGCGTGCTGCAGTTCTTCTTTCCGCGTGTTGAACTTCACCTCTTCTACAACGCGATAGTTTTTATTCCGATGGTGATTGCGATGTACTATCACATGTTTCCGCCGGCGAGTGAGCCACAGGTACATGCCAACTGCTCTTGTTCGTGGCGGAAATCCGGCCTGGAAGATGCCGGATGCACAGCTTGATTCTGCTATTCCCTGCTTATCGAGGCGTTCCTTGGTGAATGGACATTGTTTTGACGGTCGCCGTTTGGCGACCGGTCTGTTTTGGGGCTTGGTTTTTACCCTTGCCGGATCGGTTGCATTCGCACTTGTTGGTTGCCGACGGCCTGGAATATCAGCTGACAACATTTTGATACACGAGGAAATTCATCCGCAGCCGGTGCGCGTCGGTGAGGTTACTGTAGCTATACGAGTCGCGGATGCAGAAGCAAATCCGGTGACGGATGCCTCTATCATGGTTGAAGCGGATATGACTCACCCCGGGATGAGCCCGGTGTTCGCAGCAGCGAAGGAGAAGGCTCCGGGCACCTACGAGTCGAAGATGAACTTCGCGATGGGAGGAGATTGGGTAGTTCTGCTGCACATCCAACTTGGCAATGGCACGAGGATTGAACGTCAAATGGATGTGAGAGGCGTCCTACCCAACTGATTATATTGTCTTCGACCCACTCCAACTCGCGCGAACAGGATGATGGTTCTATAGAATCCCCGCCGTTTGATCTTCTCACGTTGCCGTTCCTCAGTCGATTTCTGCAATGGCGTCATTCCAGAACTGTGCTCCAGGTTCCTCTTCTCGTGATCAGCCTTGCAATGATTCTGCATGGCTTCTTCGGGCCATCGCTCTCACCCAAGAATCTGGCGACGGTACTGACATGGGTTCACTTTCGTGGCGCGTTGGTGCTAATACTGCTCTGCGCAGGAAACTTCTTCTGCATGGCCTGCCCATTCATGCTGATCAGGAACTTCATGAGGCGATGGATCCACCCGCGACTTACATGGCCGCGCAGGCTTCGTAACAAGTGGATTGCGGTCTCGCTCTTTGTCCTGGTTCTTTTTAGTTACGAACTGTTCGGACTATGGTCATCGCCGTGGCTGACTGCGTGGATTATCGTCGGTTATTTCTTCTTGACGTTGCTAATCGATGGGCTCTTCAAGCATGCGACGTTCTGTAAATTCGTTTGTCCGATCGGGCAGTTCAACTTTATCGCTTCTACCTTGTCTCCGCTCGAAGTCGAGGTTCGAGATCAAGCCATCTGCGAAGACTGCAAGACAAAGGACTGCATTCGAGGCCGCCGTGCACCTGGGTCGGATCTTGTGATCCTTCAGCGTGGGTGCGAACTCGCTCTCTTTCAGCCAGCGAAGGTTGGCAATATGGATTGCACATTCTGCCTCGACTGCGTCCATGCGTGTCCCCACGATAACGTGGGCATCCTAAGTCGCCTTCCCGCAGATGAATTGACCTTAGACGTGCAGCGATCGGGCATAGGTCATTTTTCCCAGCGGAAAGACATCGCAGCCTTGGCTCTTGTGTTCTGCTTCGGCGCACTGATGAATGCCTTCGGGATGGTCAGTCCTGTTTATGTAGTTGAGGAGTGGCTTGGCCGGTTATTGCATGCCAAGAATAACGCCCCTGGGCTTGGGCTGCTGTTTACGATTGTTCTCGTCATTGAACCTGTTCTACTCCTTGGACTGGCAGCTTGGGTCACTCGCAAGTGGGCAGGCATTAGTAGTGCTTGGCTTCCGATGACTCTCCGTTATACCTATTCTCTTGTGCCGTTAGGCTTCGGCATATGGCTTGCCCACTATGGTTTTCATTTTCTTACCGGACTTTACACAATCATCCCTGTGACACAGAGCGCCTTGGCCGACCTCGGCGTGCCTATCCTTGGAAAACCTTTGTGGACGCTCGTTGGGATCCCTCGATATGTCGTAGAACCGATCGAGATTGGATTTCTAATACTCGGCATGACGGGTTCTCTTCGTGTTATCTGGCATTTAGCAGAGGAGGACTCGACGAACCACCCGATACGTGCTTTTGTCCCTTGGGCTCTCGTTTGCCTATTGCTGTTGCTTGCCTCGTTCTGGCTGATCGCGCAACCGATGGACATGCGCGCCACCATGATGGCGGGATAAATATGCGCCAGACCATAATGATCGTGATTACGATGATGACCGCGAGGGTCACACCCCGTAAGAAGATACGGTCCTACGCATACTTGCCGCTGGCGTGTCTTATGATTTGCGGAACCTCTTCTGAATGGGCACATATCGGGCCACCCTACCCAATCATTCAAGACCAAAAGATTGGCCCTCTCACCGTTGCCGTCTGGAGCAACCCGGATGTCGGAACTGGAAGTTTTTTCGTAGTGATCGATCCTCCAGCGGGTGGTTCGATTCCACCTGATTTGAAGGTTGAGGTAATTGTTCAACCGGTGAGTGGACGGTTGCCGGAGAAGGCCTACTACGCCTGGCGAAACAAGCTTCACGATCGTGCCGAGTTTAAGACAGAGGTTCCCTTCGATAAGGAAGAGACATGGCGAGTTCGTGTTTTATTGTCAAGTTCTCAAGTTAGCGGCGAAGCGGATACGAATGTTGAGGTGACTCCAGCTCTTCTTGGGCGCTGGGATCTATTGCTGTTCTTGCTGCCTTTTCTTGGTATCGGATTTCTATGGTTCAAGGCAGTCTCCACCAGACGACAAAACAGAAGAGCCCGGCGGAAGCGAGTTCAAGAAAGAACGCCTCGATGAGCGTGCGGAGTGTCTGGGACAATATGCTGAGTGGAGTTTCCGAAAAGGTTTGGCTGTGAGCGGGAGAATAAGCGACCGTTACATGATAAAAAACAAAGGATCTGCGCGGCGACTAGAGCTTCTTGGATATCTGGTTGTTACGAGTTTGCTTCTTACCACGGGATGTCATTCGAAGAATAGCTTACCTGACAAGTCATCGAAGACGTATGCGGATTTCGTTACCGTCTTCTATACAGGTCTTGGAGCCTTGCAGGTGGGGGATGATGTCCGCGCCGAAACTGAACTGTCGCGCTCAACGCAGATCGTTCCAGGAGAACCCGCCGCATGGGCCAACTGGAGCGTGTTGGGAATTCGCCAAAGAGATTTCGATGCAGCGGCTCCAAGGCTTGAACGTGCGCGTGAACTCGCCCCGCGAAACGATCGGATTTATTATCTTCTCGGTTTGCTCGAAATTGGCAGGGGACACGCTTCCGAAGCGATCGCCGATTTTAGCAAAGCAACTGAAATCAATCCGAAGAACCTGATCGCCCGGTACCGCCTTGCTGAAGAAATTGAGCGGCAGGGCGATACGAATAGCGATGCTGAAGTTCAAAAACTTATTCAACAGATTCTCGAAGTCGATCCGAATAATCTTGCCGCTTTGCTGGAGTTGAGCCGCATGGCAGCAAAACGCGGCGAAACGAGCACGTTGAAGGATGCAATTACCCTAATCCAGAGACAGTCGGCTGACTGGCCAACGGAAGTACAGAAGCAACTTACTTCCCTTGCTGCAGCGAGTGCCGGGCAAGACCCGCGGTCCGCCGCGACGAAGACAATCTTTCTGCGTAACGCACTCATGACAGTTCCAGGTTTTCGAGAGAACCTTGCAGCGATTAAGCCTCCGCCAGGAGATGAGGCGCAGCCCTTTACGCACTTTCTGAGATTGCCTACGCCAGTATTTACTCCTGCTCCGGCAGACACGGCAATGACATTCAAGTCCGAACCCCTGACAAACTTAGTTGGGAGCCAGTGGAGTTGGATTGGCGCTATCTCACTCAGCGGGGCCGGCGCTCCAATCGTTGCAGTAGCGAACGGGAGCACACTGCATCTTTCTACAGGTATCGATCTTGCCTTCCCCGGAGGTTCATCCAAAACTCCTCCAACGGCTGAGGGCATTATTCCTGTCGATTTCACTTACGACTTCAAAACCGATTTGGTTTTAGCAGGTGCGGGCGGGTTGCGGTTTTACCGCCAGATTAGCCCAACGAGCTTTGTCGATGTAACGAAACAAACTAATTTACCAAAGCAGATTCTCAACGGAGCCCACAGTGGAGGCTGGGCTATAGATATCGAGGCTGATGGCGACCTGGATCTTGTGTTAGCGTCTGATACCGGCCAACCGATCGTACTAAGGAACAATGGGGACGGCACGTTTACTCCGATCTATCCGTTCGCCGGAATTTCAGGTGTGAGAGGATTCGCGTGGGCCGATCTTGATGGTGACGGCAACCCTGACGCAGTTTTCATTGATGGCTCGAATCGTCTGCGCATTTACCACAATGAACGTTCCGGACGATTCACTGAAATTTCTGTACCGAGAGAGTCCGGCCTCGTCAAGGCAATTGCAGTTGGAGATATGAGTCACCTTGGATCTCTCGATATTCTTGCCGTACGCGGCGATGGGGCGATTCTTCGGCTTTCGCTGAAGGAGGACGGGCGCTCCTGGGATATTGCCGAGGTAGTACGAGTCCCCGACGCACAGAACTATCTTGCAGGAGAAGTGAGATTGCGTGCTGTTGATTTGGATAACAACGGCGCAATTGATTTGCTGCTCGGGCGTGTCACCCCTACTAAGGAAAACAAAACACCCGGTGCACTCCTGTGGCTCGGAGAAACCGCGGGCAACCTCGTACCGATACAGGGCGCGGTTGACTCGGCAATGATCTTTGACGCGGCTGAATTGAAGACCTATGGTCGACTAGATTTACTTGGTCTTTCTGAAAATGGCCAGGCAATTGAGTCAACGAATCATGGAACCAAAGATTATCACTGGCAAATCATTCGCCCACGTGCGAACCAAACTGTTGGTGATCAACGCATTAATCCCTTCGGCGTCGGGGGCGAGATAGAGATTCGTTCCGGTTTGCTGACACAGATACAGCCAATCACAGGGCCCCAGATTCACTTTGGCCTTGGGGAGCAGAAGAACGTAGATGTTGCCCGAATTCTTTGGCCCAATGGAACTGTGCGTGCAGAGTTTGCACTTCAGGCCAACCAAGAGGTCGTGACTGAACAACGTCTCAAGGGATCATGTCCATTCCTTTTCGCTTATAACGGAAATACGATGGAGTTCGTCAAAGATGCGGTGCCTTGGGGATCTGCCATAGGATTGCGCATCGATAATCTGGGAACAGCCAGCATCGCTGCTACTGAAGAATGGTACAAAATTGGAGGCAATCAGCTTGTACCTCGCAACGGGTATTTCGACCTGCGAATTACTGGAGAGTTATGGGAGACGTACTACTACGACTCCCTGGCTTTGATGGTCGTTGATCATCCCGCAGGAACCGAAATATTTACCGATGAGCGCTTCAAAGTGCCTGCAGTGAAACCTGAGGTCATTACCGTCGGCCCAGTTCACAAAATTGTAAGCGCTGCGGATGATATAGGGCGAGATGTCACGAGTATTGTTCGCGATCTCGATGGAAATTACCTTGATACCTTCGGACGAGGACAATATCAGGGGATAACGCGCGATCACTACGTGGAAGTCGAACTCGATAACGATATCCCCAACGGGCCGCTCTACCTCATTGCGAAAGGTTGGCTCCATCCATCGGACTCTTCAATCAACGTAGCAATCGGTCAGGGGCAACACGAACAGGCACGTCCGCTAAGTCTAGAAGCCCCCGATGGACACGGTGGGTGGATGGTTGTGCAATCGAATCTGGGATTCCCTGCTGGGCGAAAAAAAATATGCTTGTTTGATATCACGAAGGTATTTCGTCCGGGCACAGTTCATAAGATAAGGCTCAGAACAAATCTTGAAGTTTATTGGGATTCGATTGAATGGGCACAGGGATTGCCCAAGACTCCTCTGAAAATCGCTCGGATAAGCCCGTCTACCGCTGACCTTCATTATCGCGGGTATTCCATTGTTCATCAGCAGAACATCTCGTCTCCTGAGATACCAGAGTATAGCCACCTTGCTGGGACGAAACAGCCTTGGCGCGATCTGGAAGGCTATTACACGAGATATGGAGATGTGCGTGAGTTGCTTTCGAAAGCAGATGATCATTATGTGATCATGAATGCTGGCGATGAGATATCGTTCCGATTTCCTGAGCTTGCTGCGCCGCAGGTGGGATGGACACGTGATTACGTTATCGTCGGTGACGGGTGGATTAAAGATGGAGACTATAACTCAACCTACTCAAAGACGGTACTTCCTCTGCCATATCATGCTCGTAAGAACTATGACATTGCTCCTCATGGATTAGAAGAAGACTGGGTTTATCGTCACCACCCGGAAGATTGGACAACATATCACACGCGTTATGTCACGCCAGAGATAATGCGGAACGAATTGAGGAGTACGGTCGAAAAATGAAACGGGGACCCGCCGCAAGAATTTTATTGGGAGTCTTCTTTTTTGCTCTGTTGTTGACACCCTTCGCCATCCGGATAATATCGGCGCGGCGATCAGTG
>Ga0206958_1089_pt1 | contig 28079 bp, 18 predicted proteins | sample Alteio_BWOrgHeat_33_FD_152968 | JGI IMG/M metagenome (GOLD analysis project Ga0206958, IMG submission 152968) | Enriched cells from forest soil in Barre Woods Harvard Forest LTER site, Petersham, Massachusetts, United States -... | ecosystem: Environmental > Terrestrial > Soil > Temperate forest >... | reverse complement strand
ATTGGATCCTGAGCGAGGAGTTGTTCACCAAGCGCGGCAAATTCAGCCTGAAACCGAGTAAAGATTTTGCTCTCCGCTGGAGCTGGCCGGCCGGGTTGCCGGCGGGAACCGCCCCACCAAAACAAGAGGGAGGAGGTGTCATCCGGCTAGAAGCGCAAAACATTTCCGCATTCCAGATCGAAGACTACATGCCGCCGCAGAATGAACTGAAATACCGCGTTGATTTCGCTTACAGCGAGGACAGCGCGGAAAAGGAACCAGACAAGTTCTGGAAGAAAGAAGGGAAGAAGCTGAACGAGAAGGTGGAGAGTTTCACGGGGAAGCGAAAGGCGATGGAGCAGGCCGTGGCGGAAATCGTCGGGCCGAATGACGCACCGGAAGTAAAACTAGAGAAGATTTACGCGAGAGTGCAAAAGGTGCGGAATACTTCCTGGGAAACGGAGAAAACGGCGCAGGAGCAGAAGCGGGAAAAGCCAAAAGAGATCAATAACGTGGAAGATCTCTGGAAGCGAGGCTACGGAGATGGCCGCCAGATCAACTGGCTGTTTCTCGCATTGGCAAGGGCGGCCGGATTCGAGGCTTACTCCGTGTATATTTCCGCGCGCAGCGAGTATTTCTTCAATCCCCAAATGATGAACCCGTTCCAGTTGAATGGTGACGTCGTGCTGGTGAAGTTGGGCGGTAAGGACCTGTACTGCGACCCGGCGACGGCGTTTGCTCCGCTCGGAGTGCTATCTTGGCCGGAAACCGGCGTGAGGGGATTGCGGCTCGACAAAGAGGGCGGAAGCTGGGTGACCACCACGCTGCCGCCGAGTTCCGATTCGCGGATCGACCGCAAGGCCGATCTGAGGCTGACAGACACGGGCTCGCTGGAAGGAAAGGTCACGGTCACATTCTCCGGGCTGGAAGCGCTATGGCGGCGAATCGAGGAACGAAACGAAGACGAAGTGAACCGCAAGAAGTTCCTTGAGGATCAGGTAAAAGAGTACATCCCAGTCGGGGTCGAAGTGGAATTGGCCAATAAGCCGGACTGGGGGAGTTCGGCGCGGACGCTGACTGCCGAGTACGATCTGAAAGTGCCTGGCTGGGCTTCAGGAGCAGGGCGGCGAGCGCTCTTGCCGGTGGGATTGTTTGGAGGGCAGGAAAAGCACGCGTTCGAACACGCCAACCGCGTCCACCCGATCTACTTTTCATATCCATCCGAGAAGGTTGACGACGTGAAGATTGAGATCCCTCTGGACTGGAAGGTGAACAGCCTTCCAGCGGTGCAAAACGTGGACGCGAAAGCTGCCGTTTACAACCTGAAGGTGGAAAACAACCAAGGAACACTCCGCGTGACGAGGCGACTAAACCTGGATCTCGTCATGGTCGACCAGAAAGTTTATCCGACGCTACGCAATTTCTTTCAGGTGGTGCGTACCGGAGATGAAGAGCAAATCGTTTTGCAGCCGGGCGCCTCTGCGGTGAGTAACTGAAATGCGGCGCCTCTGCTTGTTTCTCGCTTGTTCAATTCTTTGGCTTTTCGCGCCATTGCAGACTGCCATTGCGGGAGACGCGCCCGGATGGATGCACGCGCTGGTAAGCGCGCCACTGCCAGCCCACGACGAGAAGACAGACGCGGTGCTGCTCTATTCCGAAAGGACCGTGACGGTGCTATCCGCCGACAAGATCAAAATTACCGTCCGCGAAGCTTACAAGATTCTGCGGCCGGGCGGGCGCGAATACGGAACCGTGTCCGCGTCTTTCAATTCGCATTCAAAGATCAGCGGCATGCGCGGCTGGTGCATCCCAGCGCAGGGCAAAGATTACGAGGTGAAAGATAAAGAAGCAATCGAGATATCGCTTCCGAAAATTGATGGAAGCGAACTGGTGTCGGATGTAAAGGACAAATTTATTCGAATCCCGGCCGCCGATCCGGGAAACATCGTAGGTTACGAATACGAGGAGGAGGTGCAGCCGTTCGTTCTGCAAGACATCTGGCGATTCCAGGAATCGAGTCCAGTGCGCGAAGCCCATTACTCCGTCCAACTTCCCGCGGGCTGGGAGTACAAAGCAACATGGATGAATTATCCGGAGGCCAAGCCAACTCAATCGGGAAACCAGGTGCAATGGCTCGTGAGCGACGTAAAGGGTATCCGGCCAGAGGACGACATGCCTCCCTGGAATGGAGTTGCCGGGCTCCTGGTCGTCTCCTTCGTGCCACCAAGCGGAGGCGCCAACAAGGGATTTCAGAACTGGAAAGAGATGGGAGATTGGGAAGCTGGGCTAGAAGCGGGGCGGCGAGATGCTTCTCCTGAGATCAAGCAGAAGGTTGCCGCGCTCACCGCTTCATCTACCACGCAGCTCGGGAAGATGCAGGCGCTGGCGAAGTTTGTCCAGGGAGATATTCGTTATGTTGCGATCGAGCTGGGGATTGGGGGCTGGCAGCCTCACCCGGCGCCAGAAATCTTCACGCATCGGTATGGGGATTGCAAAGATAAAGCGACGCTCATGAGTTCGATGCTGCACGAAATCGGTGTCGAGTCGTTCTACATTTCCATCAATACGGTGCGTGGAGGAGCCGCTCCAGACCGGCCTCCCATGATCGGCTGGTTCAACCACGAAATTCTGGCGGTGCGTTTACCGGCGGACGTGAAGGATAAATCGCTGGTCGCAGTAATTGAGCATCCAAAGCTGGGGCGTCTGTTGATTTTTGATCCGACGGACGAATACACACCGTTTGGACAGTTGCGCGGCGAGCTGCAAGCGAACCACGGGCTACTCGTCACGCCCGACGGTGGCGAGTTGCTGAAACTGCCAGAGATGCCGCCGGCGATGAGCGGAATCCAGCGTACCGCAAAGTTGACACTGAACCCCAGGGGCACACTGAGCGGCGAGGTTGCCGAAACGCGGTTTGGCGATTCCGCGCTGTGGCAGCGGGTGATGCTCAAGTCGGTGACGAAGGAAACAGATAAAATCAAACCGATCGAGAACGTGGTCGCGAATTCGCTTTCGACTTTTCAGATCACCAAGGCAAATATTCTAAACCTCAACCAAACGGATCAACCTTTTGGATACCAGTACTCACTTGTTGCGGAGAGCTACGCGAAGACCGCCGGCAATCTATTGCTGGTCCGCCCAAGAGTTCTGGGGAGCAAGTCGCGCGACCTCTTGGAGACCAAGGAAGCGCGAAAGTACCCCGTGGAATTTGATGGGCCCTCGCGGGATACGGACACATTCGAAATTACGATACCGCCTGGCTATGAAGTAGATGATCTGCCTCCGCCCATCAACGCCGACTTCAGCTTTGCGAGCTACCACAGCAAGACGGAAGTGAATGGAAACACGCTGAAGTACACGCGGACCTATGAAGTGAAAGAGCTGAGTGTGCCGGTGAGCAAAGTGGACGAGCTGAAGAAACTTTACCGGATCATCGCCAGCGACGAGCGGAATACCGCCGTCCTAAAGCCCGCGACTCACTAATTCAAAGCTTTTTAGGTTTGCGAGGTTGCGCTCGGGAATGGCGTCCGCGGAGTGAAAAAGAGCAGCGCTGAGGGCGGCTGCACTCCGGCAAGTCTTTTTTGCAGGGCGCGTGCCGCGGCGGCGCGCGTTTCTGCCAGCAGCGCTTGAGCAGTTTCGAGAGGCAGATTCAGGCGATAGACGTCAGCACGTTGGGCGTGGGAATATTTCTCGTAACGTGGCGCGGTTTTTTGTGCGGCCCCTAGCAGGATTTCCCAGGGACAACGCTTTTGGAGCCAGCGCTTCGCTGAAGCCTCTTTCCGCGTGATCTCAATCAGCGAGCGTTGCGAGCCGCCTCCGATTTCGAGGGACACGGTGGTCACTTCGGAAGCGCGGAAGAGACGCGAAGGGTCGTCCTCCGGATAAGGTGCCAAAAGAGCGGCGATTTCGCTAGGCTCCGAAGCGAAACTATCCCACCAGTAGCGATATCCGTTATAGACCACCGTTCCGGCGCGGAAAATCTGCTGCACTCGCGCCACATTCTTTCCGGTGACGGTGAGAACCATGTCGGTAAGCTCGGCCATTTGAAAGGTCTGCCGCACCACGGGGCGCACGGTTACGTAGCCGGCGTCTTCTTCCGTGAAGCGAATCGCGATGGTTTTTGGCAGGGCCATTCGAAAGCGGTGTGAGAATGCTTAGCCGAGTTTCGAAAGGCGATCGCGGACGCGGTCGCTGAGCGCCTTACCGTCCACGGTTTTTCCTTCGAGGGCGGATTTCGCGGCTTTCACCACGGCGCCCATCTGCTTGATGGAGTTTGCGCCGGTTTCGGAAATGGCTTTGGCGATGGCGGCGTCCATTTCCGCCTCGCTGGCGCCAGCCGGCAGATAGGACTCGATGATGGCGAGTTCCTTGGTTTCCTTCGAGGCCAGCTCGGGGCGGTTGCCTTTGGTGAACTGTTCGATGGATTCCTTGCGCTGCTTGACCAGCGTTTGGAGGATTTGGATGGACTCGGGCTCATCCAGCGTGCGCATCTTTTCAACTTCCTTGTTTTTGATGGCCGTTTTCATTCCGCGCAGGACGCTGAGGCGCAGCTCGTCCTTTGCGCGCATGGCGTCCACCAGGTCCTTCTGGATCTTTTCGGCAAGACTCATCGCCAGTTCCTCACTGCAATGAATATAGCAGACGAGGAAAGCGTGCAAGCAAGAATGGTTGCATATACCGCCAACGAATCTGCAGCGCCTATTTGACAGTGCGCGAGTGGCTCGCTAACGTTATTCCCTTGCAGAGCGCGCGAAAAACGCGCCTGAGACGCCAAAGGAACACATGAAAGTCATCGTAGCGGACAAGATCAGCGAGCGAGGAGTGCAGCTACTGAAGGAGCAAGAGGGGTGGAACGTTGTGCTGTCCACGAAAGAAACGCTGAATGCGGAGATTGCCGATGCGGACGCCTTGATCGTGCGCAGCGCGACAAAAGTTACGGCCGACTTGCTGGACAAGGCGCCGAAACTGCGTGCGGTGGGCCGCGCCGGCGTTGGAGTTGACAATATCGACCTGGAAGCCGCCACGAAGCGCGGCGTGCTGGTGATGAGCACTCCGGGCGGAAACGCTATCAGCGTGGCGGAACATACGTTCGCGCTGCTTTTGGCGCTGGCGCGGCAGGTTCCGCGGCTGGACAAAGCAATTCATGAAGGGCGCTGGGAGAAGTCTTCCGCGGCGGGGACGGAAGTGCGCGGGAAGACGCTTGGTCTGATCGGGCTGGGTCGAATCGGAAGTGAAGTTGCCGTGCGAGCCGAAGCGTTTGACATGCGCGTGCTGGCGTACGATCCCTTCATCAGCGAGGCGGCCGCGCGTGAAGTTTCGGTCGAACTAGTGCCACTCGAAAAACTGTTGGCCGAGAGTGATTTTGTCTCGCTGCATACGGCGCTAAGTCCCGCGACGCAAAACCTGATCAACGCCGCAAACATCGAGAAAATGAAGACTGGCGCGCGACTGATTAACGCAGCGCGCGGTGAGCTGATTGATGAAGCGGCCCTGGCGCATGCCCTGAAGAATGGAAAGCTCGCCGGTGCAGCCCTTGACGTATTCGTGGAAGAGCCGCCAAAGAATTCGCCACTGGTGGGATTGCCGAATGTGATTGCCACGCCGCATGTAGCGGGCTCGACGACGGAGGCGCAGGAAGAAGTGGGCACGCAGGTGGCGGTGCAGATCAAGGATTATCTGGCGGAGGGAATCATCCGCAACGCGGTGAACCTGCCGGCACTTTCCGCGGATCAATACCGGCGCGTGCGGCCGTATCTCGAACTGGCGGAGCGCCTGGGGTCGCTGGTTTCGCAAGCGGCGGCGGTGCGTCCGGCGCGAATTCGCATCCGTTACGCAGGAGAAGTGGCCGAAGTTGGCACGCACCTGCTGCGCAGCGCGGTGCTCGCGGGGGTGTTGAACGCCGTGCTGGATGAAAAGGTGAACGTGGTGAACGCCCCGGCGGTGGCTGCGGCCAGAGGCTTGACGGTCGAGGAAGAAACGCGCAGGCGCGAGCATGGGTTTCCTAACACGCTGGAAGTTTCCGCTTTGCCGGAAAAAACCGGATCGGCGCAGGGATTTACGGCCGAAGGCACGGTATTGCATGACGGCTCGGCACGTGTGCTGCAAATCGAGGGAATTCCGCTGGAGGCGGAACTCGAAGGCACCATTCTTTATTTGAGAAACCGCGACGAGCCCGGCGTTATCGGCCAGATCGGAAGCACCCTTGGGAAGCTCGGCGTCAACATCGCCACCTTTGCCCTGGGCCGCCGCGCACCGCAGCGCGGCGCCGACGCCGTCTCTCTTGTTCGCGTCGACGGGAAAGTTTCGGCCTCAGTTCTGGACCCGATCCGCGAAATTCCTGCCATTACGGAAGCCAAGCTACTGCATTTAGGTTAGATAAAATCCATCTCGTGAGGCATCTAAAGCGTTCTTTAAGTATTGCTTTACGTATGGTGGGTGAAGGGGTACCCACCCCGCTTTTTTTGCAAAGAGTACGGATCCATTTCATTTCAAAAGAATTGCCGTTTGCTCTTGTGCAAAAGAGCGCACAAGAGAATTACGGGCGGCTAAAAAAACGCAGGATTGAATCGAAACAACTTGTCTTGACATACCTTAGCGACCTGTTCTAAAAACTACCTCAACGATTGATTCAGTCGAGTGGTGGGTGAGATTGCTCCGGGGACCATTTATATTTCGTTCAGGGTCTTAAGTCGGCGGTGAGTTGACATTGCATCTCACTTTTCCGGCGCCTACCTGTTGAGATCAATTTGACGTGCAATCAAGGTGCGCGAAAGGGGTAGTCCATGGAATCGTTTTCGATGAAGCGCAAGCTATCTCTCTTTCTCTCTGGCATTCTAGCCATCCTCTTAGTGGCGGGTAATGCCTGGGGACAGGCAAGCGCAAGGCTCATAGGCGTCGTGAAAGACCAATCGGGCGCGACGGTTGGCGGCGCGACGGTTACTCTGACGAATCAAGCGACAAACGTCAGCCGCACAACAAGAACCGATGGGGAAGGCAATTATCTGTTTGCGCTAGTGGATGTTGGCACGCACCGACTAACGGTAGAACACGCGGGGTTCAAGAAGAATGTTCAAGGCGGAATTACGCTGGAAGTAAATCAGAACGGCCGGTTGGATGTGATCTTGGAAGTGGGACAGACAAGTGAAATCATAGAGGTGACGGCGGCGGTGCCGCAGGTGGACACATCGGGCGCCGTGCTTGGAAAAGTCGAAGACACCCAGCGGATCCAGGATCTTCCCCTGGTAGACCGCGATACGCTTCAGCTCGGCTTGCTGCAAGCTGGCGTGTTTGCGCCGGATCCAGATGATGGCTCCAAAAACCCGTTCAGTGTGAGCGGCCAGCGTTCGGAATCCCTAACTTTCGTGCTGGATGGGGCGGACAACTCGAATTTCCTCAGCAACCGAATTGTGGTCAACCCGAACCCTGACGCCGTGCAGGAATTTAAGATCCTTACCAACAACTATGATGCAGAATTTGGACGCTCTTCTGGCGGCATCGTAAATCAAGTGATCAAGTCCGGGTCGAATCAGGTCCATGGTTCGGCCTTCGAATTTCTTCGTAACGACGTGCTCAACGCTCGAGATTTCTTTCTACCTGCTTCTACCGGACCGAAGGCGGCATTTAAACGAAATGTCTTCGGGGGAACCGTCGGAGCGCCAATCAAGAAGGATAAGACATTTGTCTTCGGTTCCTACCAGGGAGCGCGTCGGCGAGAGGGACAGAGTGCGGGACAGCTCACGGTATTGAGCAAGCCCGAGCGAACGGGAGACTTCAGTGATTTGTGCACACCGGGGGGCGGCAATGCGGGGTTCGACGCCAGCGGAGTTTGCCAGACAACCGGCACACAGCTCTTTAATCCTAACGGGAACCCCTATCCTTTCAATCAAGTTCCGGTGAATCCCGTTTCCGCGAACTACATCTCGAAGTACGTGCCACTTCCGAATTTGGGCACTAATGGGTTCATTACATCGCAGTCCGCGGCCACGGATGAGGATCAGGGGATTATCCGGGTGGACCACAGTTTGACTGGGCGAGACGCTCTTTCCGCGCTCTACATCATCAATGATTTCAGGGATGCTTTGCCTTTCCAGCAAAACAAAGGCGCTTCGACAGGAGGAAACGTTCCCGTTGGCTCTGGCGTCTCAGACGCGGAGCGCACTCATCTGCTCACGCTCACGTGGACGCATACCTTCAACCGCGGCTGGATCAACGAACTTCGCGCTTCTGCCAACCGTGACGCAAACCTTCAGGCAAGCCCCGCTGATCATACGACGCCGGCGCAACTGGGATTCACGAATGTGAGTTCGGATGATCCGAACGGGGCCGCCCCGCCGATCCTTTTCGTGACGAACTTCTTCAACCTAGGGCCTTCCCCGCAAGGGCCTACGAAACTGCACGATATGACCTACCAGTATCAAGATCATATTACGATTCCGCACGGGCGCCACGAGTGGAAGTTTGGGGTGGACGTTCACCGTGTCCAGAATAACTTCGACTTCGACTTTTACAATAACGGGGGCTTCTTCTTTGGCGGTTCCGCAGGAGCCCCGCTCGCCGGGCGTACTTTCACTGGAGACGCCAGGGCCGATTTCGTAGGCGGATTCGCTGGGAGTCTCACACAGTTCTCCAATGCGGTCTACGGCATTCGCACGACGTCGCAGTACTACTATGCGCAGGACACTATCAAGGTTGTACCCAGACTGACCTTGAACCTTGGGCTTCGCTACGAGTACAACAGTCCGCAATACGACGTCCACAACAACATCCTTGGTTTCTTCGGCCCGAACGCCCAGTCCACGGTATTTCCGAACGCGCCCCCAGGGATTTTGTATCCGGGTGATCCAGGCACGCCAAACCGTGCTCTCGTATACCCTGATCGCAACAATTTTGCACCGCGGGTGGGATTTGCCTGGGACATGTTCGGCAATGCCAAGCTGGTCATGCGCGGTGGAGGTGGAATTTTCTATGACATCGAGGACGGCGCATTGAACTTGCAGTTCGGCGGACAGCCTCCGTTTGGCGACGCGCTGAGTCTTAACTTCCTGCCGTCGAACGTCTCGGCGTCACCTAATTTTCTGGCCGATCCCTTTACGCCCAGCGGAATCCAAAATCCTTTTCCCTTCGCGTCAAAAGGCGGCGTAGGGACATTTTTCATACCTAAAATCTCGTTTGCATTCGTGACGGATCCCCACTTCCGGACGCCATATTCGGAAAACTTCAATTACGGCTTCCAGTATCAACTGTCGAAGAATACCGCGGTTGAAGCCGTTTACGTCGGAAGCCTAGGGCGCAAGCTGATCAGCACGATAGACGTCAATCCGCCGCTGCCGAGCATCGAAACGACGCAGCTCAACAATGGGTTCTCGTTTCCAAATGAGACATGTGCCCGCGCGCTCGCTGCTTGTGTTAATGCGACGACTGACCCGAACGCTAGTTTGGTGAATATCGGGCAGCTCCTGACGGATAAGAGCAATGGAATCTCTGCCAGTCATGAATTCCAGATGACTGTTGATAAGCGGACTGGGCACGGGCTTTCGTTCCGGGCAGCCTACACGTTTTCCAAGACCACGGATCTCACGTCTGGCTTCCGCTCGCGCTCCTCGACATACACAGATCCGTTCGACCCGAGCTTGGATCATGGACTAGCCGATTTTGACGCCACGCATCGGTTCGTATTCAGCGGGACCTGGGAAATTCCGATCAGTAAGCCCTTCCAAAGCAACGGAGTCATGAAGAAAATTACCGAGGGGTGGGTAGCTAATGCCATAACGACGTTTCAGAGCGGGCAGCCCTTTACCATCTACTCCAACTTCGACAACAGCCTCCAGGGCAACTTCCTGGATCGCCCCAACTTGATTGGTAAAATCAGGACTCTAAATGCGCGGACAAACACTTCGTTTGCCGCATCCGCCGCGAACTGTTCCTTACAGGCCCCAGATGCGAATGGCAATTTAACCGGAAATTTTTACTTTGATCCAACTGCTTTTGATTGCACATTCAACGGAGACCTCCACTTGGCGCCGGGATCTCTGGCATCGTTCGGGGATCTGGGAAGGAACACGCTTCGCGGCCCGGGAATCAACAATTGGGATATTTCATTCCTGAAGAGAATGAAATTCACGGAGTCGAAGTCGCTCGAGTTCCGCGCGGAAATGTTCAACGCCTTTAACCATGCCCAGTTCCTGAATCCTGATAACCAAGGATTCAGCGGGACGTTTGGGCAGATTAGCAAGACGAGAGGACCGCGGCTAGTGCAGTTTGCACTGAAGTTCTACTACTGAGTTTAAGTTCGACAGAAAAGGGCCGCACCTTACTGGGGTGGGGCCCTTTTCTATTGCTGGATTGCTTTGTACGCATGGCCAGAGATGGGAGATGGCAAGGCGAAATGGTTCGGATGGGTCCCCACACCGAAGGATCTCGTCCATATAGCCGATTGGGAAGAGCTATGTTAATCTGAGACTCCCGCTTGGGTCGCAGGAATGCGACCAGGCCTATCAGTCGGGGCGTAGCGCAGCCTGGCTAGCGCGCCTGGTTCGGGACCAGGAGGTCGATGGTTCAAATCCATTCGCCCCGACCATTTTCCCCATTAAATATTCGCCGTTCGTTTCACTAACTATTTGAAACGATTGAGTTTGTGTGGCGCTTTGTGGACTCTTATTCGCCGTAGGGAACCCAGATGTTCTTTACTTGTACGGAGTGATCGAGGAACCAGCGGCCTTCGCCCTGCTTCACGTCAAACCAGTTGATGGCGCGGCCTTCGTTGGTGAAGGTCTGCTTGAGATTTCCTACTGATAGCATTTTGACAGTTGCAGCGGCAGCTTCATCGGTGAAACACCAGATGGCGTCCACATCGTCGTGTTCTGTGAGCGTCTTCACCAGTTCAACGGCGCGACCCGTAACGATGTTGATCACACCATCCGGCAGATCGCTGGTTTCGAAAACCTGATAGAGATCGCCGGTGATGAGTGGATATTTTTCCGATGGAATGGCAATGACGGTATTCCCCGCCGAAATGGCGGGCATGACGAGCGAGAGGAATCCAAGGAGCGGCGCATCCGCGGGACAGATCACGCCGACCGTTCCAATCGGCTCCTTCATCGCAAGAGCGACGTTGCGGAAGGGCGGGTTGTGCACCGCGCCGTCGTATTTATCGGCCCAGGCCGCGTAGGAAAAAATGCGTTCGATTCCCAGGCGGACTTCTGCGCCGGCTTGCTCTTTCCCTATGACCGCAGCCAGACGATTGGCGATTTCTTCGCGGCGTTGCGAGAGATTCTCTGCAATGTAAAATAGCACTTGCGCGCGATTGTGCGCGGTTGCTTTGCCCCAGCTTTCGGCTTTGCGCGCTGCTTCGACGGCGTTGCGAATGTCCTTGCGATTGCCCAGTGGTGCTTCGCCAAGCAAGCGGCCGTCTGCGCCGCGAACTTCCATGCTGTAGCCGGAATCAGGCCGCGCTTGTTTGCCGCCGATGTAGAGCTTTACGGTGCGGTCGATCGGTGGAGCGGCGAAGTCGGCGGCCTGCTCTGGAGGCTGGTCGATGGCGAGCGGCGTGGGATGAAGCGGCGGCGCCTGCTTGAACCACGCGGGCTCAAGATATTCGAGCATTCCTTCGCGGCCACCTTCGCGGCCAAAGCCGCTCTCGCGATATCCGCCGAAGCCGCAGGCAGCGTCGAAGAGATTCGTGCAGTTGACCCAGACCACACCGGCCTTCAGCTGCGCGGCAACGTGCAAGGAGACGTTGATGCTTTCGCTCCACACGCAGGCGGCCAGGCCGTATACCGTGTTGTTGGCGAGTTCGACCGCCTCACGCGGAGTGCGGAACGTCATCCCGGCCAGCACGGGACCGAAAATTTCCTGCTGCGCGACGACGGAACTTGGATGCACGTTGCTCAACAGCGTTGGCGGAAAATAGAGGCCGCGCGAGGGCACGGGAATGGAAGGCTGCCAGCACGTTGCGCCTTCGGCGATGCCTTGATCCACCAACCGCTGGATGCGCTCGAGCTGAACGCGCGCGACGATTGCGCCAATGTCAATGGCCTTGTCCAGAGGAGCACCGATGCGCAGCGTGTTCATGCGGTCCTGAATTTTGCCAATCAAGGATTCCGCGATGCTCTCCTGCATCAAGAGGCGCGAGCCTGCGCAGCAAACTTGTCCCTGGTTCAACCAGATGCCGTCCACTAATCCTTCCACCGCGCTATCCAGGTCGGCATCCTCAAAAACAATGAATGGAGATTTGCCGCCAAGTTCCAGGGAAAGTTTTTTGTGGCTTTGCGCCGTCGCCTTTCGAATGGCGCGACCGACCTCGGTGGAACCCGTGAACGCGATTTTGTCCACGTCCGGATGCTTGACGAGCGCTTCGCCGGTTGATCCGTCACCGGTGACGATGTTGACGACCCCCGCGGGCAGGTTGACCTCTTGGCAGATAAAGGCGAACGCCAGTGCCGTGAGAGGCGTGAACTCCGCGGGCTTCAGGACGACGGTATTTCCCGCCGCGAGCGCCGGCGCGATTTTCCAAGCCAGCATGAGCAAAGGAAAATTCCACGGAATGATTTGTCCAACTACGCCGCACGCGGTGTAACCCGGGAATTCCTGCTCGAGCAATTGGGCCCAGCCGGCGTGATGATAGAAATGCCGCGCCACGAGAGGAATATCAATGTCGCGGCTCTCGCGTATGGGTTTGCCGTTGTCCAGCGTCTCGAGAACTGCAAGCCAGCGCGAATGCTTTTGCACTTGCCGCGCCAGCGCATAAAGGTAGCGCGCACGGGCATGAGGAGTGAGGGACTGCCAGGCTGGTAGCGCGGCCCGCGCGGCTTTCACGGCGCTATCCACGTCCGCCGATGATCCTTGCGCAACGGTCGCAAGTTTTTCACCGGTGGAGGGGTCCGTCGTGTCAAAAGTGCTGTCCGCTGAGGGTGCCTGCCAAGCGCCGTTGATGAAATGTCCGAAGCGGCGGCCGTGCCGGTCCAGCCAGCTCAGAGCTTCGCGAGGATCTTCCGGCGCGGGGCCGTAGTCCATGGTCATGAATTTCTCGACGATGCTCATTCGCTTCTTCTCGATTCCTTCTTCATTGAACGGCGATTTTCCAGCTCACGCGATCGGGTGGCGATACTCCGCCGAATACCGCCCCGTAGCCTGATGTTCCAGTTGGCGCTCGATGTCGCCCAGCATGCTGCTGGCGCCGAACCGGAACAATTCCGCCTTCAGCCAGGAATTCCCGAGCTCTTCCTTCATCAGGGAAAGCCATTCGAGCGACTGCTTTGCCGTTCGAAGGCCGCCGGCCGGCTTGAAGCCCACGGCCATACCGGTATCCTGCGCGTACTCGCGGATGGCGCGCGTCATCACCAGACTGACGGGAAGCGTTGCATTCACCGCTTCTTTTCCCGTCGAAGTCTTGATGAAGTCCGCGCCGGCCATCATGGCCACGAGGCTTGCGCGCCCCACATTGCGCAACGTCAGCAAATCGCCAGTGCCCAATATCACTTTCAGATGCGCCGGCCCGCAGGCGTTCTTAAAGGTTGCGACTTCGTCGTAGAGCGCTTGCCATTTCCCGCCGAAAACGTGAGCGCGCGTGATCACCACGTCAATTTCGTCCGCTCCCGCTTCCACGGAGCGCCGGATTTCTTCGACGCGTTCCGCGAGGGGTGAAAGTCCGGCGGGGAACCCCGTCGAAACCGCGGCCACATGGATGCCGCTGCCTTCGATCGCGCGGCGCGCCGTTTCCACAAACGAATGATAAACGCAGACCGCAGCCACCTTGATGTGGAGGCTTTCGATGCCGAGCTTTTGCTCCAGCTCTTGCTGAACCGGCTGGCGTGCTTTCGCGCACAAGCGGCGGACACGCTCGTCAGTGTCGTCTCCGGAGAGCGTCGTTAGGTCCATGCAAGTGATGGCTCGCAGGAGCCACCCGGCCTGCCACTCTTTTTTCACCGTGCGCCGCGTCCCGATGGTTTGAGCGCGCCGTTCGACGGCGCTGGTATTGACGCGCACATCCTTCACCCAATCCAAATTCAAAGGAATTCCGCGGTTCGGTTGCAGGTCGCGCCCGGCGTAATTCGCGATCGCGGTATCCGCGGGAGAAATCGGCCCTTGCACGGCCTGGCGTTCCGCCCCGGAGGCATTCTCGGTTTTTGTGTTGTCCCGCTGAGTCATGGGTCTCTCACTGCGAGCTACAAAGTGGTCTGCAAACCTTTATCTTATCACTTCGGCGAAGCCCGTTTACAGGCGTCCAGCGCGATTCTGCCATTCCTTCTCGAAAACCTCACGGCTGCAGAAGGATTTTTGCGTTCCCACCTTCGTCGTGGAAAGCGCCGCGTACAGATTTGCGCGCGTCAAAGCTTCCTTCTCCGGCAAGCCTTCGCCCAGAAAAACGGCAAAGCTCCCGATGAACGCATCACCCGCCCCCGTGGTGTCCACGGCCTGCACCTTGAACGCAGGAATAATCTCCCATCCCTCCGGTCCCGCCACCAGCGAGCCGCGCTCTCCGAGCGTAATCACCACGCGCCGCATTCCCTGCCGCAGCAAAAACTCCGCGCACTTTTTTGCGTCATCCATCGAATGGACCGGCATCCCGGTGATGACTTCCGCCTCGCTCTCATTGGGAATGAAATAATCCGCTCCGCCCAATTCCCGGAAGTCCACTGTTTGCGCCGGAGCGGGATTCACGATGCAGCGAATCCTATTGGCCTTTGCAAATCGCACCGCGTGGTAAACGGTCCCCAACGGAATCTCAAATTGCATGACAATCGTATCCGCTTTTCGCAGAAGCGGCGCGGCGACGTCCACGTCCGCCGGCGAAAGCAGATCGTTCGCGCCCTTTACGACGATGATGCGATTTTGCCCGTTCGCGTCCACGAAAATCGGCGCCACGCCGCTGGAAACACCTTCCGCAATTCCCACATACGTCGCGTCAATCCCTTGCGACTCGAAATTTTTGATCGTGGCCGGGCCGAAGAGATCGCTTCCCACTTTCGCCACCATCCCCACGCTCGCTCCGCAAAGGTGCGCGGCCGCCGCCTGATTCGCGCCTTTGCCGCCGAACCCCAGATCGAACTTCTTTCCGAAAATGGTTTCGCCCGGACGCGGAAACACGTCGTTGAACGTCGTGAGATCCACATTCGCGCTGCCCACCACCGCAATCACGGATCGCTTGGCCATCACCATTCCCCCGTTTGTTCTGCCCGCGAATTATATAGAAACTCGGCTTGCAAACCGCAAAATCTCTGCGTTTATCCTTGACAGTCCCGGTCGTAGCAAATATAAGCAGCGGCAGCCGCTCAGGAGCCGCAAATTCATGTTCGTCCCTCACGCCTTTGGCATTGCGCTCGTCATGATGATCATCAGCGCCATTTGTTGGGGCTCCTGGGCCAACACGTACAAAGGGGTGAAGAACTACCGCTTCGAACTGTTTTACTGGGATTATGCCGTCGGAATTTTTCTGATCTCGCTGGTGCTAGCCTTCACCATCGGCAGCACCTCCCATGACGCTTCCAGTTTTCTGAACAACGTGCACTCCGCGGATCGCTCGAATTTCGTTTACACGCTGATCGGCGGCGCGATCTTCAATCTAGCGAATCTTCTCCTCGTCGCGGCGATTGACATGGCCGGCTTGGCCATCGCCTTTCCGGTTTCCATCGGCATTGCATTGGTTGTCGGCGTCGTCTTGAGCTACGTGCTGCAGCCGAAGGGCAGCGCCGGCTTGCTCGCCGCGGGAGTAGCGTGCGCCCTAATCGCCGTCATTCTCGATGGCAAGGCCTACGGCAGCCTCAAGAAAGGCGCTGGCGCAGTCTCGAAGAAAAGCATCATTGTCTGCATCGTTTCCGGAACTTTGATGGGACTGTGGGCGCCCTTCGTGACCCACGCCATGACCCAAGGAAATTCGCTTGCCCCGTACAGCATCGCCGTTTTCTTGACGCTCGGCGCGCTGCTTTCCTGTTTCGTCTGGAACATTTACTTCATGAAGAAACCGCTCGTCGGAGAGCCCGTGAATTTCGGCGAATTTTTTCGCGGCCCGGCCTCAGGCCATCTGCTCGGCCTCTTAGGCGGCGCCATCTGGGGCACTGGAACAGTCTTCAATCTCGTGGCCGCGAATTTCACCGGAGTGGCGATTTCTTATGCCATCGGCCAGTCAGCGCCTATGGTCGCCGCCTTGTGGGGCGTTCTGGCGTGGAAGGAATTTGAGGGAGCTAATCGTCAGGCGAAAGCATTTCTCGCCTTCATGTTTTTGTTTTACATCCTCGCGATTCTTCTGGTGGCGAAAGCCAACACCGCGAGCTGAAGTTAGATCGCCTGTTCGGCCTGCAAGGAAATATCACGCGAATCCGCGCCTCGTTCTACGCCGCAAAAACGTTGCGCAGCATGAACCACAAATTGGCCGGACGCTCCGCAAGCCTCCGCACAAACCACGGATACCAGTAATTGCCATATGCGACCAGCACGATCGACGCACAGCCTTCGTTGGCCAGCCGCTCCTGCTCCGCGCGCTGAATGCCGTAAAGCATCTGAACTTCGAGGTCAGCCTTCGCCAGTTTCTCCTTTGCTGCAAAGTCGGACAGCCGCCGAATCAATTCCACATCATGAGTTCCAAACGCCGCGCGCACGCAGCGGTTTTCTTTTTTGGCGAGCAGCATCACCTTGGCCAACTCGAAATAGTTTTCGTCCACGTCCTTCTTTAGCGGAAACGCAATCTCCCGCGGTTCGTTGTACGCGCCTTTGACCAGCCGGATTGACGGGCGCAAGGGCAACAGCTTCGTCAGATCATCCTTGGTTCGATAGAGATACGCCTGAAGGCAAATACCGACGTTCGGATGTTCCCGCAGCGCGCGGCTGTAGAGATCGAGGGTCCCTTCCACGTAATTGCTCGCTTCCATGTCCACCCAAACGATGGAATCTTTCTGCGCGCGCTCGATGATCGCTCTCAGATTCTCAAAACACAGCTCCGCGGAAAGATCCAGTCCGAGCTGCGTCAGCTTGACAGAGATTTCCGCCGGCAAACCCGTTTGCCGGATGCGCTCCAGAACTTCAAGATAGTGCTTGGTAACCTGCCGCGCCTCTTCCCGGTCTTTGATGTTTTCTCCGAGGTGCGTGAAGACCACCCCAATTTTCTTGGTGCGCAGAGTGAGCGCCGCGGCCAGCGCCTCTTCCAGCGTTTCCCCGGGCATAAATCGGGAAACCGTGCTCTTTACAAAACGATAGTGGGTCGCATGATCGCGAAGCCACCGGTTTTGAGATGCTGCAAGCAACAGCGACCGCATCAAGCCCATGAATCACCCGCCTCCTTCTGAAAAAAAGTAACTATGGCAAACACGTCGCGAGCGCTTCATTTTAGACCAGATTGTTGTCGGGAGTACTGGCTTCCGCGTCACTTGAAAAACGGTTCGTCATGGATGCGCAGGAGAAAACGCAGAAGCGGGGAGAGAAAGCGCCTGCGTGGCAACTTCCTCGCTCTGGCGGCGGACTCCAGCAGCCTCGCGGCCGAGGCGCGCCTCGCTCTCGGCCCTTGCATTAACGATCACGGAAAGTTCATCGCCTGGAGTGGTTCTCATGAGCTCTTCCGCGCGAAGCATACAAGCAAACACGAATCGTTCCGGCTGATGCTGGCGGCGCAGAAACTCGCCGTAATTCAACCAATCGCTCGCGGCATTGCGCGCGTCATTCAGCAACCCATCCAGAGCCAGCGCGCGTTGAAACGATTGCGCTGCTCCCGCAACATCTCCCTGTTTTTCCTTCAAGTCGGCCAGATGAATGAGTGCGAGGCTTTCCAATGCCTTCGCATTCGCTTTTTCCGCAAACGCGATGGCCGCGCGGTAGCCCTGTATAGCTTCATTCCCCTGCTTGGCCGCAGCGTTCGCATCGGCAACTTTGATCAGCGCGGCGATCACTGTGCTCCCCTCGCCAGCGTGCTCCGTCCGATGTGCAGCCACAATTTGCAGGTACGCGCGGTAATGTCGGGCGGCGGCCTGCGCCTCGCCACGCTGCTCCAGCACTTGTGCCAGATAGATCTGTGCGTTCGATTGCGAGGGATCGATATCCACCGCGCGTTCCCAATCATCAATCGCTTCATCGCCGTGGCCGAGCCGCTGAGCAAGCAGCCCGGAATTCACCAGCGCATCAATGTTGCGCGGCCAGCGCCCAAGAATTTTCTGATATTGCGAGTAGGCATCCGCGGTGCGGCCCGCCTCGATCAAGCCTCGCGCGTATGCTTCCTGCTGCACAAAATTGCCCGGGCTGATTTTCGCCGCGTGCTGCAGCGCCAGCAGCGAAGCGTCGCGGTTCCCGGCGAGCAGCTCCGCCCGCGCCAGCCGCGCCTGCACGGAACTGTCCTCCGGATTTAGTTTTGCCGCGCGCTCCAGCGCCGGCAGGCTCGATGCCTCGCTCGACCAGAAAAAATGCAACTGGTCCAGCGCTGCCCACGCAAAAAGGAGCGCTACTGCTGCGACTCGAATGGCGCGCGCGGAAATTGCCGGTCCCGCCAGCCATCGCGTCGCAGACTTGAAAACGTTCTGCGCGTTTGAATTTGCATCTTGCGTTTTCTCGCTGGTGTTCAACAGAAGCGCCGCCACGCGTGAATCGCGCAGCTTCCAAAGCGCGCCGTCCAGAATGAAATGGTGGATGTTGACGAGAGCCGTAAACGTCAAAAAACTTGCGGCGAAATCCACATGGAAAACCCGGCTGACGATCCACGGCCCGGGAATGAAAAGCGCGATGCCTCCGGCGATGAGCGTGACCAGATAGCGCCAAAACTTGAAATAGCTGTCGCCCGCCGCACGGGCTTCACGTGTCTGGTAGTAGCTGGTGATCCATAGATATTGCGTGGAATGCAGCACCGCGAGAATCCCGCTGCTGTAGCGCGTCTGTGGCACCTCGTGCCCGCTGAATAATTCGATCATCGCGGGCAGAAGGAACCACAGGAACTGCGTCACTGCCAGCGTCAGCGGCGCGACGATCGCCCGCAGATTGCTCCGACGCGCCATGGAAGTCAGTGCCCACCCGGTAGCCGCGACAAAGAACAGCGCCAGCACCGCTCGTGCGGGCAATGTGAACTTCGCGGGAAGCCCGAGGGAGAGAATCAGCGGATCACCGGAGGGCCCCGTATGAAAACTCAACATCAAAAGAAGAAAAGAAGCAATGAAGGACAGATGAATCGCATTCCGCTCCGTCGAACTTGGCGCAAATCCGGAGCGCCGAGCGAACATCATCAACAGCCCGAAGTTTTGTCCTGTGTAGTGCCACGGGCTCCAGCAAATATAAAGCGTGAAAATCCAAGGAAGCAGCGGGAACCACGCGTGAGCGATCACTCCGGCCAGCGCCAGCAACAGCGCGATATGCACCGTAAAAATGCGGTATTTCTCAAACTCCGTGTGCGTGTGATACGCGCGGTAGACCGTGGCCATAAAGTGCGGGTAGTTGAAGAGCAGCGCCAGAAAATAAAACGCCACCGTCCAGCCGCGGGAGTACGTACTCGTCGCGTAGAACGCCAGCAGAAGAAGAGGAGCCGACCACGCGCCGCATCCGACGGTCAGGTCAATCCATGGCTTGTAAATCCAGGGATTCCGCGCCGAAAAGGGCGTCGAAGCATCCTGCTGCGGCGGAGTTGTGGCGAGCGTACTCATCTACTCGAAGAGTAGCGCACGCGAACTGTCCTTGTGCGGTCACGTCGCGACTCAAATGTGGAATTGGTTACTTGCTAATTCGCGGCGCGATCAGGAAATGGCCAGCACTCGAAGAAGCAGTCCCGCCAGCATTCCACCGAGGAGCGGACCAATCACGGGAATAGGCGCGTACCCCCAATCGGAGCCGCCCTTTCCCGCGATGGGAAGAATCGCATGTGCAATGCGCGGTCCGAGGTCTCGCGCGGGATTGATGGCATATCCCGTGGGACCGCCAAGCGAAAGGCCAACTCCCCAAACGAGACTACCCACGACGTACGGCCCGAGGCCGGCAGCGGGGCCCGTCGTTGAGACGTTCTTGGAAAAAATGGCCCCGGCGACAAACACGAGCGCAAAGCTGGCAATAATCTCCGTGAGCAAATTCGGAAGAAAACTCCGGATCGCGGGCGCATTGCAGAAGCATGCAAGTTTCGCGGTCGCGTCCGGTGTTTCCTTCCAGTGCAGAAGATAAGTCAGCCACACGAGCGTGGCCCCGGCAATTCCTCCGAGCATCTGCGCGGCAAGATACGGCGCGAATTTTGCAAAACTCGCATCTCGTACCGCGAAGCCCAGCGTCACCGCGGGATTCAAGTGTGCATCATTGCTCCCGCACGCAATGGCGGTGAACGCGCCTGCCATAACTCCAAACGCCCACCCAGCCGTGATCACCATCCAGCCGCTCCCCTCGGCTTTGGAGCCCTTCAACAGCACGCCCGCGACCACGCCGTCGCCCAACAGCACGAGAATCGTGGTCCCAAGGAATTCGCCGAGCAGCGGTGTTGTCATCGCAAAAATCCTCCGTCAGGATTCAATCCAGTCAAACGAGCGCGTGACCGCTTTCTTCCAATCCTTGTAGAGCCGCTCGCGCGCCGCTTCCTCGAGACTCGGCTTCCACGTCCGATCCACCGCCCAATTCGCGCGCAATTCTTCCAGCCCGGAAAAGAATTTCACCGCCAGCCCCGCCGCGTACGCCGCCCCCAGCGCGGTCGTCTCTTGAATCACGGGGCGAATCACCTCCCGGTTCAAAAGGTCCGCCTGAAACTGCATCAACAACTCATCCACCACCATGCCGCCATCCACGCGAAGACTCGTGAGCCCTATCTTGGAATCCTTCTCCATGGCCTCGACCACTTCCCGCGTCTGAAATGCCGTGGCTTCCAACGCGGCTCGCGCCAGGTGTCCCTTGTTCGCGTATCGCGTGAGGCCCGCGATGACGCCGCGCGCATTCTCTTTCCAATACGGCGCATACAACCCGGAAAACGCCGGCACGAAATAAACTCCGCCATTATCGTTAACCGTTCGCGCCAGCGTTTCCACTTCCGAACTCTTCGTGATAATTCCGAGGTTGTCGCGCAGCCATTGCACCAGCGCTCCCGCAATCGCTACTCCTCCTTCGAGCGCGTAATGCGCATTCGCACTGCCAAATTTGTAGGCCACCGTCGTCAACAGCCCGCAGTCGGAAGGCACCATCCGCTCTCCGGTGTTCATCAGCAGAAAGCACCCCGTGCCGTACGTATTCTTCACTTCGCCAGGGCGGAAGCATGCCTGCCCCACCAGCGCGGCCTGTTGATCACCGAGAATCCCCGTAATCGGGACACCTGCGATAGCGGCAAGCGTCGCTTCTCCATACACTTCGCTGCTCGAACGCACCTCCGGAAGCACCGTGCGCGGAATTTCAAACGCCGCGAGCAACTTTTCATCCCAATTCAGTGTTTGTAGATTCAGGAGCTGCGTACGGCTGGCGTTGGTCACATCGGTCACGTGCACGCCGCCTTGCGTTCCGCCGGTCAGGTTCCACAGGAGAAACGTATCAATATTTCCGAACAGCAACTCCCCCGAGGCGGCTCTCTCGCGCGCCTCGGGAACATTCTGAAGAAGCCAGCGAAGTTTCAGGCTGCTGAAGTAAGTGCTCAGCGGCAATCCCGTCCGCGCCCGGAAACGATCTTGTCCGCCATCGCCCGCGTATCGCGCGACATCCTCCGCCACGCGCGTGTCCTGCCATACCACGGCGTGCGCTATCGGTTTCCCGGTCTTGCGCTCCCACACAACCGTGGTCTCCCGCTGATTTGTAATGCCGATCGCCGCAAGGTCGGACGCGCGCAATCCCCTCTGCTCCAGCGCCTCCGCAATCACTTCCTCGGTGCGCCGGAGTATTTCCAAGGCGTCATGCTCGACCCACCCCGGTTTGGCGTAAATCTGCTCGTGCTCCTTTTGCGCGACGGCAACCACCCGCGCGGACGGATCAAACACCATGAACCGCGTGCTGGTCGTTCCTTGGTCGATCGCTCCGATGTAGTCTTTCACCGAGCCGGTCCTTTGTGTTCGCGCCGCAGCATACTACGCAATTGCTCCCGAACGCTCCACACAAAAGGTCGCCATCTTGCACTCTCGAAGCGAAGCCACACCTTCACTTATGATTTGAAGTCCGAAACGGAATCTACACTCAACTAGCCCTAACCTGCATCTAACAATAAGCATCAAATAGAGGTGAATTAAAGGAGTAAGTTCATGACGAAGAAAACGAATTGGAGAAGCACCGCGCTGATGATGGGAGCTTTCGCTCTACTCTCAGCGCTCGCAGTAACAAATGCCGTGGCCGCAGGCCCAGTCACCATGACTGTGACCGCCGTCGGCAAAAAGGACACCACCCCGCCGCCGGTCGCCAAGGACGATGTGCAGCTCTTCGTAAACAAGGAGCGCACGCAGATCGCCGACTGGAAGCGCGGCGAAAAGCTCTACCTCGCCGTTGTAATTGACGATTCACTCGACACCAACGTCGCCAGCCAATGGACCGACATGAAGGCATTTTTTCGCCGCCCAGCCCGACACCACCTTTATCTCCGTCTCCTACGCGCGCAATGGCACGGCCGTGCTCGCGCAGGATTTCACAAATAATCACGAGCTGCTCGACAAGTCTTTGCGCATCCCGGTCGGTGCCGGAGCCTTCTCGAGCCCCTATCTAACCCTTCTGGATCTCATGAAGCGCTTGCCCTCGACGGGAGACCGGCGGTCCATCTTGCTGCTCTCTTCGGGAATCGATTACTTTCACGGAAATTTTCCGACCAGTCCGGATCTCGACTCCGTGGCGCAGCGCGCCCAGAAGGAAAACATCAACATCTGGTCCATTTACTATCCTGATGGGGGGCATTTGGCTCGCGGGTTCTTTCGCTCGAGCCGCGGCCAGTCCGATCTCAGCCAGATCGCTGAAGAGACAGGCGCCGAATCGTACGCTCTCGGCTTCGGCTTGCCCGTCACGCTCAAGCCCTATTTTGATGAGCTTTCCACGCACCTGAACAATCAGTATTTGCTGACGTTCAGCGGCAACGGCGGCAACAAGGGCAAATTCGAGCGCGTTCACGTTAGGACCGAGCTCGCCAACGTCGAATTCCTGGCGCCTTCCGATGCATTTCTGCCACCAGGGCAGTAAAGACGAAGTCCCGACGACGCTAAATTCCAACAGGCGCGGCCCACGCTATATGAGTGGACCGCGCCTGTTGTTTTGCTAATGTTTTCTGGATCCGCTTCGGTCTTGCGCGGCAAGTTGGAGTGGGCCTTTTCGCGTAGGTCAGCTGAAGTCGCCGTCAGTCGTCCGAGCCCGTCAGCGCCGGCGCTCGCGTCGAGTCACGAATGACCAGCTCCGGATTCATCTTGTGCCGCGAAATATTCCAATCGCGCTTTTCATGTCCCGCGTTCACGCCTTCCATCACGATATTCACCGCCAGACTCCCCATCGCCTCCAGCGGTTGCCGCACCGTCGTTAAAGCCGGCGCAGTCATCGCCGACGGCGCCACGTCATCGAAGCCCACCACCGAACATTGTTCCGGCACCTTTACGCCGGCCTTTGACAGCGCCCGAATGGCCCCCAGCGCCGTCAAATCGTCAAACGCCATCAGCGCCGTAAAGCGCTTTTTCTTCTGAAGCAATTCTTCCGCAAACCGGTAGCCGCCTTCGAACCCCGAATTTGGATCGAACGAATCCGGCAGTTGCACCACCAGCGACGGCTCAATGTCCAGCCCAGCCGAATGCGCGAATTTTTGAATTCCGCGCCAGCGCGGCGCGCTATCAATTAGCATCTTCGGCCCGCGGATGAACGCGATTTTGCGATGCCCGAGCTGGTACAAATGCTCCAGCGCCAGCCGTCCGCCCGCTTCGTTGTCCACCATCACTGAGCTGACCGTGTCGCCCGGCAGCTCCCATCCAATCGTGGCCGCCGGAATATTTCGCTTGCTCAAATCCGCCAGCAGGTGAATGTCCACAAACAGCCAGTTGGCCACCACGATCAGCGCTTCCACGTGGTGCTCGAGCAGCATTTCAAGGTAGCGTTCGAACCGATTCCTCTGATTGTGCGCGTCGCAAAAAAAAGGAATGTAGGACAACTGATACAGCGCGTTCTCTATCCCTCGCAAAACCGGAGTGCAAAACGGGTCCGTAATATCGAAAAACATCACGCCCACGCTGCGGCTGCGCTTGCTGCGCAGAAATCGCGCCATGGCGTTCGGCCGGTACCCGAGTTTTTTCGCTACTTCCTCAATGCGTTTCTTGGTAGCCGGCGCGATATACCGTGCCAGCGGCGCATTGTTCAGCACAATGGAAACCGTAGCGGGAGAAAAGCCACTAGCCTGCGCGACGTCCCGCATCGTAATCGTCAGGTTCTTGCTGCTGGGTCGCTTCACGGCGATGGGCTCCTCCGCGGACATCATCATCCTTCTAGAGTCGCCCAAGATGCAATGCCGTTGGTGGAACGGGAGCCTTCATTCCGCGGGCACCTCAAACGACAGCGGCTCGCGGAACCACCGCGTCTTCCACACGCCAAACGCGATGCCCGCGGCCATCCAGATCGATCCCACAATAATCGCGGGACGGCTGAGGTTCAGCCACAGCGCCAGGCAAATGAAAAAACCGAAGAACGGTGGGAGCAGATTCCAGGCCTTCTTCTCCTCCGCGCGCAGAAAATATCGTACGAACGCCGCGGCATTCACTCCCATAAACGCAATCAACGCCCCGAAATTCAGCATCTCCGCGCCGAGCCCGTACGCTTGGTCGCCGTTCAGAATTTTCAGAAGTGTTCCAAACGTCAGTGCCTCTCCGCCATGCACGTAGGTTCTGTATCCCGCCACAATCTCCAGCAAAAAAGCGCCAAACAGCGCCACGCCTCCGACGAAAACTACGTTGTTCCGCGGAATCCGGTGCTTTTCATCTAAAACACCGAAAAAACGATTGCGGCAGCGCATTGCTCCGCCCCATTCCAAACAACAAGCGCGCCGCGCCCAGCTGCGCCCCCAGCCCCGACCCGAAATTGGCGAGCAGCAGCGTGAATCCCACGAGCAGGAATAGTGGCGCAATCGTCTGCGTCCCCACGTGCAACGCCGGCCACAGCCGCCGCATGACTTCTGGATAAGCGGTGTTGACGTCAGGGAACGGCTGCGACGCAGGCCAGATTAGCTGCGCAATGTAGACTTCCACCGCCGACAGCACTCCGATCACCACGCAAGTCAGCACCGTTGCCAGCATGATATTCCGCCGGGGATTCTCGGCCTCTTCGGAAAGCGTGGAAATGCCGTCGAATCCGATGTACGTCAGCACCGCGATCGAAGTGCATCCGAAAAGCGCTCCCGTGCTGAATGTCGCCGGATCGTAAAATGGCCGCGTGAAAAAAATAGGATCGCTGTGCGGATGCCCAAAAATGAAGCGCGCCGCGGTCACGAATATCACCACCACGACGGCCCCCATTCCCGCAGCCATCCCCGCATTGATCCGCGCTGACGTCTTGATGCCGCGAATGTTCAGCAGCGTGAAAACCACCGCAAAGAAAATCTTCCAGACCCACACCGGCACGCCCGGCGCAAAATCATGCGCTTGCCCCGCGCACCACACCGTACAGATCAGCGGATTGAGCATGTAATCCATCACCATGCTCCACCCGGTGATGTACCCCGCCGCCGGATGAATTTCTTGCGCGACGTACGTAAACGCCGATCCCGCGCTCGGATACGCCCGCGCCATCCTTCCGTAACTGATCCCCGTGAACAGCATCGCCACCATCGCGATCAGGATCGCGGTGACGACGTGGCCCTTCCCGCGCTCGCTCAACACTCCATAAACGGACATCGGCGCCACCGGTTGAATCACGATGACGCCGTACAGAATCAAATCCCAAAGCGTTAGAGTGCGCCGCAGGCGCGGCCCGGAATTCGCGGTGGTTTCCTCGCTCAAGCGCCTCTCCTTGTTCCGGAAGAGTTTCCGCCCCAACTCCGCATCACAGTGCTCCGCAGATGGCCCGCCGCCGCATGCCGGCCCGTCGCGAATCGCAATGATAATAGCCTGTATTTAATCGTTTCAATACAAACAGTGTGCGCAACTTTCCGCCCTCGTGCAACACCAAAAAATGCCCTCCCCGCCGGCCTTTTTGCTCCCGCGCTTCCGCCGTGACTTCTATCCTGTCCTTCCGGGCAGGTCAACCATTCCACAGGCCGTATCTTTTCGCTCACTCCCTCCTCCATTCTCTAGCAACGCAGAACCCCTATTAATAGTCTAATTAAGTAGGCGCCCGGCCCGGGGAAGTATGAACAGGTCGGAAACTCGCTCTGGGGACGAGGCTCCTCTCATGAACGGTCGCAGCCGCACAGCCATTTTCCTGGCCCACGCCGGTGGCTTCCTCTTTGTCATCGTGGCTGCGCTCTGGCTGCGCCGCATTGTGCTGGAGCCCGATGCGCTTCTCCAGGGCTACCTTCAAGTTGTCTGCGGCCTTCTCGCCTTCGTTTTCGCCGCTGTAACCCTCGTTCGTTTCCAGGGAACCCAGGACCGCATTTCGCTGATCCTCGGCGCCGGATTTCTTCTTTCTGGCGCCATCTTGATGGCCACCAGCGTTCTCTTCTTTCAATTCCTGCCCGATGCCCCCTTGCGCCTTCTTTGGGCGCCCATCGCTTGGTGGTTCGGCCGCATGGTTTTGGCTCTGCTGCTGCTGGTCGCGTTGCTGGTCGAACACTTCCTCCCGCGTTCTCGTCATCCGCGCCGCGAAATCGCCGGCGCGCTGCTGAGCGTGGTGGTTCTCACCTATGTCCTGGCCATCGCCCTTCGCCGCCTGCCGCCCGAAGTTTCCCCGCATCCCAGCGCGTTCTTTCCAAGCCCGCAGCAGCTTCTCCCGGGCGCGATTTTCTTCATCAGCTTCATCTGGTACCGTCGCCGCCTGTCCAGCGAAGACTCCGCGTTTGATCGCACCATTTACGCCGCGGCCTGGCTCAACGTCGCCGCCCAATTTGCGGCTGCGCAATCCCAGCGCCTGCTCGACGCTCCTTTCGTTTTCGCCCAGGCCCTTTTGGTCCTCGGTTTCACCGTTGCGCTGGGCGGCGCGCTGCTCGATAATGCGCATCTCTTCGAACAAGTCCGCCATCTTGCCGTCAGCGATCCGCTCACCGGTCTCGTCAACTACCGCCGCCTGCTCGACGTCCTCGAAAATGAAACCGAGCGCACCGACCGCACCGGCCGCCCTTTCTCCGTCCTGCTGTTGGATCTCGACGACTTGAAAAAAATCAACGATAGCTACGGCCATCTCGTCGGCAGCCGCGCCATCTGCCGTCTCGCCGATATTCTCCGCATCCACTGCCGCGCCATTGACACCGCCGCACGTTACGGCGGCGACGAATTCGCACTCGTCCTGCCGGAATCGGAGGCCGATGAAGCGCATCGCGTCGCCAATCGCATTCGCGATGTAATGGCCAATGACCAGGAACCGCCGCGCCTTTCGGCAAGTATCGGCGTGGCCGTCTATCACGGAGACGGCGAGCGCATCGAGAAACTTCTCTCCGAAGCCGACAACGATCTCTACGCCGAAAAGGCCAAACGCCAGAAGCGCGTCGCCGCCGCCCGCAATCTCCGTCGCCCCACCCCGAAAGCCTGAAACGCAACCTCCCAATCGGGTTGTTAGTTCTTTGTAGGGCCCGCCTTCTGAGGCGGGCCGCTCTTCCGCCTGAGAACCAAAACCAGACGCTCAAAACCAACAACTAACAACCAGATCTGGTTTCAAAACCTAGTTCAGTTCCTCTGGAATCAGTGACGTATGGAAGCCAAAGTAGGTTTGGAAATAGCTGCTAACAACTAACAACTGAAAACTGAACTGAAAACTGAAAATCCGTCCTACCAACCTGTCAATATACCGCGCGCTTCTGAATGGTCGCCTTCGTCCTCAGCGAAAACCGCGGCTGCGCCGGCGCCGCATCCAGCAATTGTCCCGTAACATACTCGCCCAGCGCGGGCCCATGCTTGAACCCGTGGCCCGAGCCGCCCCCGACAAACCACACATTCTCCATCTCCGGATGCCGGTCCACCAGAAAATCCCCGTTCCAACTATTCTCGTACTGGCACACTCGCGTCTCCACAATCGGCGCATCCTTCAGCGCCGGAAACCGCCGCCCCACGTACCTTCGAACCTCTTCCGTCATCGCCGAGGAAACAATTCTGGAT
>Ga0206958_1087_pt1 | contig 28261 bp, 32 predicted proteins | sample Alteio_BWOrgHeat_33_FD_152968 | JGI IMG/M metagenome (GOLD analysis project Ga0206958, IMG submission 152968) | Enriched cells from forest soil in Barre Woods Harvard Forest LTER site, Petersham, Massachusetts, United States -... | ecosystem: Environmental > Terrestrial > Soil > Temperate forest >... | reverse complement strand
GAAACCGGTGACGGCCTGCGTTACGGCGCGGTTCTGCAATTCGAGGCAAACGCAACTCCCGACGACAGCGATTACGGCCTGAACGCCGATAAAACCTATACATTCCTTGAAGGCCGGCTCGGCCGCCTGGAATTCGGCGCTAATACCGATGCCGCGCAGACTATAAAAGTCGATGCCTCCACTTTCGCTAGGGGCCCCGGTGGCATCGACGGCGATTGGGAGTTGTGGGTTGGCGGGCTTAGCGTTGATATAAACAACGAAGCGCCGTTCATCATCCGGCCCGACCTGCCGACCGCGCATGCCGAAACCAGCAAAATCCCGAACGCCAATAAAATCACCTATTATTCCCCGCGCACCGGCGGGTTCCAGGCGGGCATAAGTTTCACCCCCGACCAGGGCGATATCGGCACCGCCGCCGGATGGGATCAGCATACCTTGTCGCTCGGCTATTATAGGAATGTCGTGAACGGCGGAGTTAATTATAACACAGAAATCGCCGGGATAAGACTTGCCGCCTCGGTTTCCGGCGAATCCGGCAAGAACGAGTTACATGCAGTTTATGAAGATTTAAACGCCTATAATGCAGGCGTGAATATCGGTTTTAAGCAGTTCACCTTCGGCGGCTCTTATGGAATCTGGAATAAAAGCACCCTGCGCCGCCCCAACCAGTTCTCTGCTTCCCCGAATTATAAGGATTCGTATTACTGGGACATCGGCGCGGCGTACGAAACCGGCGCTTACGCCGCCAGTATCGGTTATCTCTCGAGCGATTATGCGGGAACGCATAGTATGCACAATCTATCGCTCGGCGCTGATTATAAATTCGCACCGGGATTCACGCCGTTCGCCGAGATAAGTTTCTTTAAATTAGGCGCCGGCCCAACCTTCGACGAATCCGGCCAGGTGATGCTGGCGGGAACGAGGATGAATTTTTAACCTTCCACCGTTTCCCAGATCGGGTTTTTGATTTTTTTCAAGAACTCCCCGTGCGCAGCGAGTTCCTCGGCGCTTGCCGGGAACTCACGATGCGCCAGCGCTACTTTTTCCGCGACGCCTTTTTCCGCTGAAACAGCCGCATCGAGCGTCATTTTCGCCTGCCTGCCGCCGGTTAATTCCAGATAGACGTCAGCCAACAAATGCGCATCCAGCAACGCCCCATGTTTTGCGCGGCCGGAAAGATCGACATTGAATTTGCGACATAGCGCGTCCAGGCTCGCCGGTGCGCCGGGAAATTTTTTCCGCGCCATATATAGCGTATCAACGGTCCGGCTTGCCGGAATCGATTTGATTTGCTGGCGGTTCAGCTCGTGATTGATGAACTTCAGATCGAACCCGGCATTGTGCATAACCATCATCGAATCGCCGATGAACTCCAGAAATTCTGCCGTTATCAAGGCGAAAACCGGTTTATCGCGCAGTTGCTCAGCCGATATTCCGTGGATGCGGAACGATTCCTCCGGCACATCGCGCTCGGGGTTGATATAGGCCTGGAAAACGCGCCCGGTTTTCATCCGGTTCACCATTTCCACGCAGCCGATTTCGATCACCCGATGGCCGTCGTTAGGGTCTAGTCCGGTTGTTTCGGTATCTACGGTTACTTCGCGCATAATGCGGCATATATAGCCCGAACCTGGCGGTTTGTCGATCTTTTATCCAGCCCGGCGCGGATTACGAAATCGGCCAGCCGCATTTTTTTCGCCTGCGGCATTTGGCTAGCTATGATAGCCAAGAATTTCTCATGACTCATATGGCGGCGGCGCATTACGCGGTGTTTCTGCACAAAATGCGGCGCAACGACCACGATGGTATAATCGCAGATGCGGAAAAATCCTTTCTCGAACAACAGCGGAATATCGAGAACCGCCATTTTTTTCTTCTGCCCCTGCGCTTTTTGCAGGAATTTTTTTTCCGCGCGCCGCACCAGCGGATGCAGGATTTTTTCGAGCAGCTGGAGCTTTTTTTTATCCCCGAAAACGATGTCCCCCAGTTTTTTGCGGTCTATTTGGTTTTTTTCGAGCGCCGCCGGAAATATTTCCGCGACTTTCTTCACCGCCTCGCCACCGGGAGAAAGCATTTTATGCACCGCCCTATCGGCATCGAACACCGGAACATGCAGCGCGCGAAACTCTCGCGCCACATTGGTTTTCCCAACCCCGATGGATCCGGTGAGGCCGATGATTAACACGAGTACCTCCCATTGTCCTTCCCGCGTAGGCGGAAATCCATATCCCAGAGGCTTCTCAATATGCCGCACGATGGATCCCCGCCTACGCGGGGATGACATGCATTTTTTATTAACATCGTTTTTCCAATTCCGTGATAAGGAGTTGGCGGAGTTCTGGGGTGATTTCGGGTTCCCTGCCTGAATTAAACCATTCCGCAAATCCCGGCAGCGCCTGATACATGAGCATTTCCAATCCATTCAAAGTTTGGTTGCCTCTCTTTCTAGCTCTTTGTATAAGATCCGTTTCCTGCGGATTATATACCACATCGTAGACAAATGTTTTTTCAGATAGCTTCTTAAGATCAAATTCCAATAGCGGCTCGCCTTTCATTCCGAGCGACGTGGTATTGACCAAAAGATCAGCGGAAGAAAGTATGTCCTCTCTTTTATCCCAATCATACACCACCAGACTTGCATTATTGAAATCCCGCTTTAAATCGTCAGCCCGCTCCTTGGAGCGGTTAACTATCGCAATCTTTTTAAAATATGGTATCAACGTCTGAACAACAGCCCTTGCTGCACCGCCCGCCCCGATTATTACTGCATATTCTTTGAAGCTGTCGGAAAGAAATTCAACCTGTCGTAATGATCGGTAGAACCCGCTTGTGTCGGTGTTTTTCCCAACAAGCTTTTCAGGCTTGAAGGTTATAGTATTCACCGCTCCAATAACTTTCGCCGTCGCATCTGCCTCCACCCACTCCATCACCTTTTCCTTATACGGAATAGTAACATTTACTCCCGCATAACCTTCGTCCGCCAGGCGTTTTAATTCGTCCCCGAGTTTCTCTGGCGGGACGGGGATTTTTTCATAGCTGCCCCTAATCTCTGGATTCTTTTCCAGCCAATAATTATGAATAATCGGCGAAAGCGAATGCTTCACCGGCCAGCCAATCACCCCCGCTTTTATAGTTTTCTCACTCATCCGCTACTACCTTATCGCCCTTTTCACGCGCCTGATAATGCTGGATTATCGTCGCCGCCACTTCTTCCACTGACTTGCGGGTGACATCGATCACCGGCCATTTATGCTTAGCGAAAAGTTTCCGCGCTTCGGAGATTTCGTCCTTGATGTAATCCAGATCAACATAATTGGTATCGCGGTCCTCCTTGATGGAAAGCAGCCGCGAGCGGCGGATTTGCACCAGCCGTTCCGGGGAAATCACCAGTCCGACGATCATCGGTTTCGTCGCGGTCAATAAATTCTCCGGTAGCGGGCAGCCCTTCACCAGCGGAATGTTGGCGGTGCGGTAGCCGCGATGGGAAAGATACATGCCCGTAGGCGATTTCGAGGTGCGCGATGGGCCGATCAGCACGATGTCGGCCTCGTTTATGTCCCAGGTCGCCTGGCCATCGTCATGCGCTATCGAGAAATTTATCGCCTCGACCCGGGCAAAATATTCCTCGTCCAATTCGTGCTGGCCGCCGGCCTTGCTACTGACCTTCATACCTAAGCACGTCGCCATTTCCGCAATGGTTCGCGATAGCGGATCGATGCAAGCGACGTTCATTTTCCGGCATTCCTCACGCAGGGTTTCCTGCATCCCTAAATCAATTATCGTATATAACACAATGCCGGGATTCTCGCGAATTCCGGCGATTACTTTTTCCAGCTGGCCCTTGGTACGCACCAGCGACCAGATATGCTCGTCCGGCTCGATACCATCGAACAGCGCGGTGACCGAGCGCGCGATTGAACTCACTGTCTCACCGGTTGAATCAGAAACTAGGTGGAGTTGGATTTTTTTCATCTTATAATATCAATCCTGCATTTCCTGTTGATGGTTTTGTGGATTATTTACATTCACCCCTTCTTCCACATCCATAATTTTATTTTTCATATATTCCAAACATGTGGAAATTATTTTAGCAGAAATTTTCTATGTTCTGTTTATAAAAATCACTAAACTATTTCCTTCCCTCGGCCTTTTAAAACTCTATCGTCAAAACAACCACTAATAAATCCTGTTGATAACCAGTTAAAAACTACTTATCCACAAGGTTTTGGCCTTCCACATCTTACTAAATCCTTTTTTAAATAATATTTTATATTATAAGAGCCTTCATGGCCTGTGAAAAACCAATCCTAAAAGTTTTGCAAAAAGAGAGGGTAGCACAAAACCCATTCTGGATGATGCGCCAGGCTGGGAGGTATCTGCCAGAATATCGTGAACTACGCGCCCGTACCGGGAGTTTCCTAAATCTCTGCTACACACCTAAACTAGCGGCTGAGGCCACGCTACAGCCGATTCGCCGGTTCGGTATGGACGCGGCGATAATTTTTTCCGACATATTATTAATTCCACACGCGCTCGGAATGACACTGGATTACCGGGATGGCGAAGGACCAGTTTTGGGTGATCTGGATATATCAAAACTCCGACGGGGAAATGTTGAAAGCCATCTCTCTCCTATTTTTGCAGCGCTCGCGATAGTGAAAAAAGAATTACCGGAAAACATCGCGCTGATCGGATTCGCCGGTGCACCATGGACAGTTGCGACTTATATGGTCGAGGGCGGCGCAAGTAAAGATTTTGCGAAAGTGAAGGAAATGTCTGCCGGGCAGGAATTTCATGAGTTGATCGATATTCTGGTTGAGGAAACTGCTGAATATTTAATCCGTCAGATAGAAGCTGGGGCGGAAGTATTACAGATTTTCGACTCATGGGCTGGGGTTTTGCAGGAATTTGAATTTATGAAATGGGTGATAAAGCCGACCAGGGAAATTATAAAAAAAATAAAAAAAATCCATCCGGAAATCCCGATAATCGGATTCCCAAAAAACGCCGGGAAAATGCTGGAAAAATTCACCCACGAAACCGGTATAGATGCGATAAGCCTAGATAATTCCGTATCACTTGAATCAGCCAAAGCCTTACAAAAAATATTGCCGGTGCAGGGAAATTTAAATCCAGAAATATTATTAAAAGACAGGGAGGCTGTAATCCAGGAAACTAGAAAAATTAAAAACGCGCTGGCGGGAGGCCCGTTCATATTCAATCTCGGCCATGGCATCCTGCCACAAACGCCGATTGAAAATGTTGAAGAGATGATAGCGGTATTGCGCGAATAGCTAGCGCCGGTTAGTCTCTAGCTTATGAGAATTGCGGTAGTTCTTCTAAACCTCGGCGGCCCGGACAGTTTAGACGCGGTCCGGCCATACTTGTTCAACCTATTTTATGACCCGGCGATAATGGGGTTGCCAAACCCGCTGCGTTACTTGGCGGCTAACATACTCGCCACGTTGCGCGGAAAAAAAGCGCGGGAGATATTTGCGAAAATCGGCGGCGCATCGCCCATCCTCGGTGCTACCATACGCCAGGCCGGAGCCCTGGAGGCCGAGCTTAACCGGAATTCGGACGACGAGCATCGCGTTTTCATTAGTATGCGCCACTGGCACCCATTCGCCGCTGAGACGGTAGAGGCAGTCAAGGAATATGCGCCGGATAAGATAATAATCCTCCCGCTCTATCCACAATTTTCCACCACCACCACCGGCTCGGCACTTTCTGATTGGGCGCAGGCGGCGGAGCAGGAAGGCCTGATCTGTATCACCAAGCGCATCTGCTGTTATTTTGCCGAGGTCGATTTCATCGACATACACGCGCGCCTTGCCTGGAGTGTGTATAAAGAAGCCAGCGCGGCGGGCCGCAAACCAAGGATATTGTTCTCAGCACACGGGCTACCGGAAAGTTTTGTCCTGAACGGCGACCCGTATCAATTCCAGACCGAAGAAACGGTGAGGATGGTGGTGAAAAGGCTCGAGGAAATCAGTGGCGAGAGGCTTGATTACGCGCTATGCTATCAGAGCCGGGTGGGGATTATGAAATGGCTCTCGCCCTCCATCGACGCGGAATTGGAAAGGGCGGCAGTGGACGGCTTGCCGGTGGTAGTGGTTCCGGTTTCGTTCGTCTCCGAACATTCGGAAACACTGGCGGAACTGGATATAAAATACAAAGTGCAGGCGGCAAAGCTAGGGCTCCCCGGTTATTACCGCGTTCCGGCGCTTTCCCTGGAGAGAGGATTCATAAAATCACTGGCCTGGCTGGCTGAATATACGAAAAGGCTGCCGAGAAAAATCTGCTCGTTCGAGGGCGTGCGCTCCTGCCCGGATGAGTTTACAGGCTGTCCGAATAAATAGTTTTGGTTTCAGCGAAATCCTATATATAAAACCCAGATGCTCTACCTCTACATAAAAGCCCTGCACATTATCTCAATCATCGCCTGGCTGGCTGGGATGCTCTATTTGCCGCGGCTGTTCGTATATCACGCCCGAGTTCTGCCCGGGAGCGAGGCCGATCTGCTGTTTCAAACGATGGAGCGCAAACTCCTCCGCATCATCATGAATCCGGCGATGGCGGCCACGCTCATTCTCGGCATATGGCTGATAAGCTTAAGTGCGGTTGATTTCCGTCATGCCGGCTGGTTGCATGTGAAAATCCTTTTGGTGTTGATTTTGGTGGCTATGCACGGGCTGATGGCGAAATGGCGCAAGGATTTCGCCGCTGGCCGCAATACTCGGAGCGAGAGATTTTATCGTATTTTCAACGAGATGCCGACCATAATCCTGGTTGTTATTGTGCTTCTGGCGGTGGTGAAGCCGTTTTAGGTGCTGTTACAAAGATTGACATACCCGCCGCTTTTTGCTAACAATCCGGCCAGAGCCGTTCGGCTTCCTTCTTATCCTTTTCCCCATATCCCGCCAACCACTCCCTAAGACCAACCAAAACCCATAGATATTTATGACCGACACCGCTGCTCCTTCCCAGGAAGTTTTAAAACTCAAAGACCTGAAACGTAAAAAGCCTGATGAACTAGTCACGATGGCCGAAGCGCTCGGCGTTGAGAACGCCAGCAACCTGCTGAAGCAGGATATTATCTTCGCCATCCTCAAGAAACTGGCGGAGAAAGAAAGCGTAATAATCGGTGAGGGCGTGCTGGAAACCCTGCAGGACGGATTCGGGTTCCTGCGCTCGCCGGAAGCCAATTACCTGGCTGGGCCGGATGATATTTACGTCAGCCCCACCCAAGTACGCCGCTTTGGCCTCCGCACCGGCGATACGGTGGAGGGCGAAGTTCGGGCGCCGAAGCAAGGCGAGCGTTATTTCGCGCTGCTCAAGGTCACCAAGGTCAATTTCGATGCGCCGGAAGGCACGCGGCACAAGATAAATTTCGATAATTTAACGCCACTCTACCCGCACCGCAAAATCAACCTGGAAACTAACGACGCCACCAAGAAAGATTTATCCACCCGCATCATCGACCTCATCGCCCCGCTCGGGTTCGGGCAGCGGGCGCTGATCGTCGCACCGCCGCGCACCGGCAAAACTATGCTGATGCAAAACATCGCTCATTCCATCACCGAAAATCACCCGGAAGCCTGCCTGATCGTGCTACTCATCGATGAGCGGCCGGAGGAAGTGACCGATATGAGCCGCTCGGTGAAGGGTGAAGTCGTCTCCTCCACTTTCGACGAACCGGCGAACCGGCATGTGCAGCTCGCCGAAATGGTTATCGAAAAAGCCAAGCGGCTGGTGGAACATAAAAAAGACGTGGTGATATTGCTCGATTCCATCACCCGCCTGGCCCGCGCCTATAACACCGTCATCCCCTCATCGGGAAAAGTTTTGACCGGTGGCGTCGATGCCAATGCATTGCAGCGCCCGAAGCGGTTCTTCGGCGCGGCGCGCAACATCGAGGGCGGCGGCTCACTCACCATCATTGCAACCGCTCTGGTCGAAACCGGCAGCCGCATGGATGAAGTGATCTTCGAGGAATTCAAAGGCACTGGCAATTCGGAAATCATCATGGATCGCAAACTCTCCGACAAGCGCGTATTCCCGGCCATCGACATCACCAAATCCGGCACGCGCAAAGAGGAATTGCTGGTGGATAAGGCCTTGCTCGCAAAAATGTGGGTGCTGCGCCGCATCGTCATGCCGATGGGCACGATAGACGCGATGGAATTCCTGCTCGGTAAACTGAAAGTCGCCAAGAACAACGCGGATTTCTTCCAGACGATGAATGGGTAGGCTTTTAGAATGCCTCGCACTCGCATCGTCTATCGCAGCATGCTCCTTCGCGAAAAACCTGCGGTGCTCGAGATAGAAAGCTTGCAACCGAAAAATAGGTGGGATCCTGAGGATATAGCGCCTTACTTCAAGAGATGGGAGTATAGGAGTAAGGTGATGTTAGCAGATGGAGAAGCAATAGGATTTGCTCTGTGCCAGCATAATACTGAATTAACCCATATAAAACGTATCAGCACACTCGGATTCCCGTTTTCCAAAGTTGATTTATATCAAAATTTTCTTGGACATTTTATAGACGCAACATTGATTCCCCCCGATGACCGAGGACCCCTTGCTCCTAAAGGCAATCATCTGTTTATAATGGTTGATGTTAACGATTTTGGGACATTAAATTATCTCCGAGACAGCTTAGGATTTAAAGCAGTTAGTTCTAAAGAGGGTTATTTTGAGGAGGGGAAAGAAGCTTATATAATGATGTTCAGCATTCTGCCTGGAGAATGGTGGGAAGATAAAAATCTGATCAATGGTTTGGTCTATTATCTGCCGAATCACGAAAAAGGAGTGCTAAGAGGAATGGACGTACCAGAAAAAGATGGAGGCGAAAGAAGAGACCCCTGGCAAAGGTGATTGCAGCTAAACAAGAATATTTTCAGACGATGAGTAAGCAGGACTAAGCCTCGCTAGGATTACCTTTTTATCCCTCGCCGCGCCAATTCATCCGCCCGCTCATTTTCCAGATGTCCGGAATGGCCTTTCACCCAATGCCATTTGACGCTATGCGGCAAAAGTGCCGTCTCCAATTGCTGCCATAAATCGATATTCTTCACGGGCTTTTTCGCGGCAGTTCTCCAGCCGTTTTTTTTCCAGCCATGCAACCATTTCTCCATCCCGTCCTTCACATAAGTGCTGTCGGTATATATATGCACTACCAAAGGTTTTTTCAGCGCCGCCAGCGCCTGGATAACCGCCATCAATTCCATCCGGTTGTTGGTGGTGTCGCCTTCGCCGCCATGGATTTCCTTTTCCCTGCCACCATAGGTTAAAACCGCGCCCCAGCCTCCCGGCCCGGGATTTCCTGAACAGGCGCCGTCGGTATAAATTCTAACGATTTTTATATCTTCCATATGGCCGGGTGCAATAGTATCTTCCTGCCCATGGCTGTAAACAAGAAAAAGAAAATCCGCTCTGCGGCCAAGAAAATCTCCCTAGCACTCCAGGGCGGTGGGACGCACGCCGCATTCACCTGGGGCTGCCTGGACCGGTTCCTGGAGGATGATGCGGTGGAAATCGAGGGCATCAGCGGAGTTTCCGCCGGGGCTATGAATGCCGCGCTGCTGGTATACGGAGTGAATAGCGGCGGCAAAGCGGAGGCGCGCAAGTTGCTCGAATCCTTCTGGCGCAAAGTGAGCGCGCTGGCCAGCATGATGCCGTTCCAGCCGACCATCATCGACCGGATGTTCGGCAATAAGGATTTCAGCTTCTCGCCCTCTTTTCACGCGCTGGATTACCTGACGCGGCTGTTTTCGCCCTACCAGTTCAATTTTTTCGATTTGAGCCCAATGCGCGATCTGCTGGCCGAATTGTTGGATTTCTCCGAATTGCGCAAAGGTAAGAAAATCGACCTATTCGTCAATGCCTCAAATGTCAAAACCGGCAAGCCCAGAGTTTTTCGGAAAAAAGAACTGGATATCGAGATGCTGACAGCCTCGGGTTGCTTGCCGTTCCTAGCGAAAAGCGTCGAGGTGGAAGGCGAATTTTACTGGGACGGCGGCTATTCCGGCAACCCGGCGCTCCGGCCCCTCCTCAAGGAAACCGGCACTTCCGACATCGTGATAATCCAGGTGAATCCCTTAAATAACGAAGATGTGCCGCTGAAGGCGCAGGATATATTGAACCGTGTCAACGAAATGAGCTTCAACAATTCGCTACTGCGTGAAGTCGGCTGCATCTCGCTGATTTCCGAATTGATCGCATCGGGCAAGCTGAAATCATCGTCATACCGCCAAATCAACTTGCATATGATCGAGGCCGAAGAAATCATGGCCGGGTTCGGCCCCGCCAGCAAATTCAACGCCGATTGGGATTTCCTGATCCACCTGAAAGAAACCGGCCGCCAAGCCGCTGACGACTGGCTGGAAAATAATTACGACAAAATCGGCGAAGAATCTTCGCTGGATGTGGAAGGGTTACTGAAGTGACGGCTTCGCCGTCATCCTGAAGGAGCGAAGCGACTGAAGGATCTTGTTAAACAACCAGAGATCCTTCGGCTATCGCCTCAGGATGACAATGCTATTCTTCCGCCTTCTTCTCTTTCTTCTTCGCCGGCGCCTCAGCCTTCGGCTTTTCTACCACAACCTTGGCAGCCGCCGCTTTCGGCGCGCCGCCGACCATTTTGAAGCCGCCGAAACGCTTATTGAATTTTGCCACCTGGCTGGCATTTTCATTGATGTGGCCACCGCCGCCCGTCCATGCCGGATGGGTTTTCGGATCGACGTCCAATTGTAACACATCCCCCTCTTTCCCATAGGTGGAGCGGGTTTCAAACGATGAGCCGTCGGTCATGACGACTTTAATGGCGTGGTATTCTGGGTGAATGCCTTCTTTCATATGCTAGCTCCGTTTTTTTAAGAAAGGGATGCCTGTTTAACTTAAAATTGCCCGGGAATCAAGGGGATTCTCACTTCTCCCCGGAAATCTCGATAAGATAAAGGATAAGATTCCGCGTAACGGCGGATTTCCGCTCGGAGGCGATTTCGGCGGCCTCCAGGGCAATACTCCTTATCTTATTGGTAGAAAGGTTAAATTCCTTTGCGACATCGTTGGTTATCTGCGTTGCCTCGAAAACCAGGAGCGGGTCGATGTTAGCTCCTTCACCCGGGCCTTTCCGGCCCGCGCCGAAATAGCGCCCGCCTTTTTTTTCCTCCAATCCAAATGCCGGATACTCAACCCCGGCGGCCCCGAATGGCATGGTTATCTCATTGACGCGCAAGTCTTTTTCCTGCCAACCGAGTAGTGTGGCCAAAGGCAACCTGATCTCGTATGGCAATTCCTCGGGCACGCCCCTCGTTATATACTGATGAATATAAGCGTGGTTACGCCCAAGTTTTTTTGAGATCGAGCCGTATTTAAGGCTCAGTTCGACAATCCTTTTTCGCAGTTTTTCCCTGATAACTTCACTTTTCCGCATACGAATATTATAGAAAAATCTCGGGAATTTCCTAATAGGATTATACATATTGACATCTAGGTCCTTACCTATTATTATTCATTACAAGATAAGTTTATACTTATGTCATGTTATGGTACACAATGCAATAAGCATCTAGCTATTAGGTATTTTTAGAGCTTTGTTAAACTTTAATCCATGGGGAAAAAATGACGGAGCATGAAAGTTTCGAGCAGCAGATAGGCAGAAAAATCGAGGCGATAAGGAAAATCTACGAAATCGAGCCGGACGCCCTTTGCGAAAAAATCGGGATTCCCTTAAAAAAGCTGGAGAATTACGAGAGGGGCGCGGAGTCCATCACCCTAGCGCATCTCTATAAAATCACCAGCGTTTTTAACCTATCCTTAAGCTATTTTCTAAAGGATTGGTGAGCGTCAGATTATCGCACCATGTGGTTCAGCGGGCCGTGCCCTTTACCGATATTTGGAGCGTCTTTTATCGCCGCATCAACATAGTCCAGCGCTTTCTTCACCGCTTTCGCAAGCGGATATTTCTGCGCGGTCAGCGTGGCAATAGCGGAGGCGAGCGCGCAGCCGGTGCCGTGGGTATTTCGGCTTTCGCGGCGGCGTTTCGTGAAGACCTTAACGCCGTCCCGCCTGGCCAGGATGTTATATATTTTCTCCGAATCGAGGTGTCCACCCTTCACCAATACGTTTTTTGGGCCCAATTCCAATATTTTTTCCGCTGCGGCCACCATTGCAGCCACATCGGAAATTTTCATTCCCGCCAGGATTTCTGCCTCAGGAATATTAGGCGTCACCAGGAATGCGCGCGGTATTAATAAATTTTTTAAATGTTCAACCGCTTCCGGCTCCAGCAAGGCCGCACCGCCCTTCGCCACCATCACCGGGTCGATAATCAAAGGAATACGCTCAAATTTTTCCAGCGATTCCGCCACTGTTTTTATGACGCCGGAACGATGCAGCATCCCAGTTTTTATCGCGTCAGCGCCGATGTCGGATAATACCAGTTCGATCTGCCGAGCGATGAAATCATCGGGGATTTCATGGATTCCGAAAACACCGAGCGTATTCTGCGCGGTGAGTGCGGTTATGGCCGTGGCTGCATAGCCGCCAAGCGCCGTGACGGTTTTTATATCGCCCTGGACGCCCGCCCCGCCGCCGGAATCGGAGCCGGCGATTATTAGAATTTTTCCTTTCATTTCAGCATGTTATCAAATTCTTGCGAGCTTTAACGATTTCTTAACGATTCTCTCTTAGAATAGTTGGATATAATAAAAAAGGGAGGAAAATATTATGCCGGTTTCTTTTGAAAAACAGGATGTCAGGGACAGCGAATACTTTGCATTAGTAAATGGCATCTACTATGAACTAAGCTTTAATTATGATGAGGTGACCATAATTGCAGATTTAGAGGCAACTCCTGGTGCAAAAGCACTTGGCTACCCTGTATGCGTGGAAACTTCCCGGGAGATGATGAAGGCAGTTGGGATAGAACTTAAAAAAACAAAAGGAGTGAGAATTGGCAAAGTAAGTACAACATCACTAGATGATCAATATCCTGATTCTTATTTAACTGTTACATTTCCGCTATCTTACGTGGAAAGAGAGGAAGAAATGCTGGCCACGATGGAAAAGGCATTCAATGGCGCGGTTAGCAGAATAGGTGCATACCATAACGCCGTGGGGCGGGTTCGGGCAAAACGGCTGGAAACGGAACTGGAAAAACATGGTGTTACCTTTCCCGCAGGCGCGGATAAAGTAGAAATATGCCGCGATATAATAAAAAAACTTGAACAATTACTGATTGAACGCTCCCCGGGGACGGATTTAAGACACGGCAGATGGGGTCAGGGGCGGCGGTAGCTAACCCCCCACCCGCTCAATCTCCCCCGCGATATTTTCCGCCAGTTGCTTGATCAAGTGTTCGTTATCGCCCTCGGCCATGACGCGGATGACCGATTCGGTGCCGGATTTGCGGACGAAAATCCGGCCCTTTGGCCCAAGTTGTTTTTCACTATCCGCAATCGCTTTTTTCACCGCGTTATCTTGCAAAACATCATTGTGGCCGTTCACGCTTTTCATTTTTACGCTGAGCAGCACCTGCGGATAAGCCTCGAAAACTTTCAGCAATGTGCTGGCTTTTTTCTCCTTCTCCTTCAGAACGGCCAGTACTTGCAGCGCCGCGATGAGCCCATCGCCGGTGGTCGAATAATCGGAGAGAATTATATGCCCGGATTGCTCGCCGCCGATGTTGTAACTGCCCCGGCGCATTTCCTCGACGACGTAGCGGTCGCCGATATTGGTGCGTTTCAACTCCAGGTTTTTTGATTTTAGGTAAATCTCCAGGCCCAGGTTCGACATCTGGGTGGTGACGACGCCATTTTTTTTCAACCGGCCTTTTTCCTGCCAGTCGGTGGCGATAAGTGCCATCAATTGGTCGCCGTCGATGAGGTTGCCTTCCTCGTCGCAAACTACCAGCCGGTCGGCGTCGCCATCTAACGCTAGCCCGATATCGGCCTGCCGCCGCACCGTTTCTGCTGCGACAATTTCTGGGTAAGTCGAACCGCAATTTTCGTTGATGTTGAAGCCGGTCGGGCTTTTGTTTATGGGAATCACCTCGGCGCCGAGTTCCCACAATATCGTCGGCCCCAGATTATAGGCCGCGCCGTGCGCGCAATCCAGCACTATGCGCAGCCCGCTTAAATTGAGCTTTTTCGGGAAACTGCTTTTGACGAATTCGATATATCTCCCGGCGGCGTCATCCAGCCTTTTGGCCCGGCCGAGATTCTTAGACGGGGCGAGATTGGCGGAAATATCCTTATCCATCCGCGCTTCGATTTTGAGCTCGATTTCGTCGGAGAGCTTATAACCGTCCGGCCCGAACAGTTTGATGCCGTTATCCTTAAACGGGTTGTGCGAGGCGGAGATCATCACCCCCAGATCGGCGCGCAGGCTGCGCGTCAGCATCGCGATGCCGGGAGTCGGAATCGGCCCTACCAACACCACATCCATCCCGACTGCAACAAAACCGGCGGTCAGCGCCGACTCGATCATATAGCCCGAAAGCCTAGTATCCTTGCCGATCACCACGCGGTGACGGTGGTCGCCGCGCATGAATTGCAGACCGGCCGACATGCCGACTTTCAGCGCGGTTTCCGCATCCATCGGGTATTTCCCCGCCTCGCCCCTTATGCCGTCCGTGCCGAAATATTTGCGCTGCATCTTTCTAGTGCCTTGTGCTTTGTGGTTTGTGCCCTGTATATTACCAGTCACAAGGCACAGGGCACAAGGCACTTTTCTAGAAATGGACAAAATCAAAATCACCGGTGGTGTCGCGCTGAAGGGCAAAATCGAAATCGGCGGGGCAAAGAATTCTGCGCTGCCGCTGATGGCTGCCAGTCTGTTGACGGAAGGCAGCATGACACTATCGAACCTACCGCACCTGTCCGACATCGCTACCATGGCCAATCTCCTGGCGCATCATGGCGTTTCTTTGAATATCGATGCCTGCTCGGATTACAAGCCGGGGCATGATGGTCGCGTCATCACCTTTTCGGCTGGTAATATCAAGGATTTGACCGCGCCTTATGAGATAGTGCGGAAAATGCGCGCCTCGGCACTGGTTCTGGGGCCGCTGCTGGCGCGGTTTGGCACAGCGAGGGTATCGCTGCCCGGTGGCTGTGCGATCGGGACCCGGCCGATTGATCTGCATCTTGCGGCTTTGGAAAAAATGGGCGCGGAAATAACACTCGACGAGGGCTACGTTCAGGCAAGCGCTAAAGGAGGCTTAAAAGGCGCGGTAATCGAATTTCCCAAAGTCACGGTGGGGGCGACGGAAAATCTATTGATGGCGGCGACGCTGGCGAAAGGCACAACCGTAATCAAAAACGCCGCTACGGAGCCGGAAGTTTCCGATCTGGCAAATTGCCTGGTGAAAATGGGCGCGAAAATCGATGGAATCGACACCAGGATTTTAACCATCGAAGGCGTGAAAAATTTAAATTCGGTGAATTACGCCGTCATCTCCGATCGCATCGAGGCTGGGACTTACGCTGCTGCCGCCGCCATCACCGGAGGTGACGTAGAGTTACTGGGCGCTAAGTGTGGAATCATGGGTGCAACCATCGATGTTTTACGTAAGTGCGGGGTGGAAATAACCGAAACCGCGAAAGGAATCCGCGTGAAAAGAACGGGCGATTTATTGCCGGTCGAAGCCGAAACCGAGGCCTATCCGGGTTTCGCTACCGACATGCAGGCGCAATTGATCGCGCTGATGTGCATAGCGAAAGGCACCTCGCGCATCGCCGAGAATATCTTCGAGAACCGGTTCATGCACATCCCGGAATTGACGCGCATGGGCGCGGATATTAAAATCGACGGCCATACGGCAGTGGTGAAAGGCGTGGGCCACCTATCGGGTGCGTCGTTGATGGCCACCGATTTGCGCGCATCGGTCTCGCTGGTGATAGCAGCCCTGGCGGCTAAGGGCACCAGCGTCATAAACCGCGTCTATCACCTCGACCGCGGCTATGAGCGCATCGAGGAAAAACTTAAAGGCTGCGGCGCGGTGATCGAAAGGACAAACAAAGAATGATTATTTGGAAAAGCCCATTGGATAATAAACCCGCTTCCTGCTTTCCATTCCAACCACATTTGATTGATTATCCGGAACAATCGGCCTCCTGCCGACCACCTGGTGATTTTCGAATTCCGGATATTCAATGACCGGAACGCCGGTTTTATCGGCGATTTCTGGGCAGTTTATCGGCATGGTCAAACTGCGCGGATTCGGGCAGCTGAGGCAATGGCCGAACACTCCGAAGACAATCACCGGACATTCCTGCGTCCCGGTTTTCCCGAGCGCTTGCGTTGCATCCCCAATGCTGATTCCGGCGATTCCATGGTCGGCGCTAACCTTATTACCCAGCACTACTTTTGCTATGTCGTAAATCCGTTTTTCCTCATGGCTCAAATCTTTGACGATCAGGTAACCCTCGTTCGGATATAGTTCCAAGCCTTCGCCTATTCCGGCAGGGGTGAGGAAATTATCCTCCTCTGCGGAATTTCCGCTGGCCAGTGCCCCGCGATGTCCAGGCAACATTCCCCGATTTTCCGGCAGCACGCCACGATTTTCGGGAAGTATACCTCTGCTCTCCGGCAGCACTCCGCGATTGCCGGCCATAGCTGCCCCGGATTCCGCTTCGGCAACACTAAAAACCCCAACATTCCCGGCGGTGCCACTGCGATCGCCGGAAATATAATTTCCACCTTCATCCCGTTCAGCGGTGACCATCCACAAGCCGTTTTTCTCGGGGTTTTCGCCATTATCCGGCCCGTTGAAATAAAGACCGGCAACATTCATTCCCATGCCATCCGGGTTGGAGTGCAGCAGAAACGGAGCGTTCTTCGCGCTCACCTGATCGCCCCAAGGATATTTATATTGATGCGACTGCCCGGAGCGGAAAGCGGCGGAAAGTTCGGCCCTATCCGCAAGCCTTATGGCAAATTCACCCTGTATGCTGAGAAGTTCGGCATTTTTCACCTGCAGCGGCACGCGGAGCATGTTGACCGCGCGTGTTTCATCCACTTCCACTATGCGCCAATATCTGGGATCGGGGAAAACTTCGCCAAGTGCCGAATGCGATTTCAATATCCGGTATTCAACCGGCAAATAGGCAAGCTCTTCGTACGTCGCATTTTGCTCGCTTCTGGAAAGTGATGCGGAAAAAACCATAAAGACGCTCTCTGATTAAAAGGAAAAAACTTTAACTATATATGTACTCCTTTTAACATGCATAATACAATTTATTTATGCCATTATCCGAAAAACACTGTATCGCCTGCAAAAAAGATACTCCGGCATTATCGCGCGAGCGGGCGGTGGAGTTGTGCAAGGAAATCCCCGGCTGGGGGATGGAGGATGAAGCGAAATGCCTGATCCGCAGCTTCCGGTTCAAGAATTTCGCCGAGGCCTTGGAATTCGTCTGCGCCGTCGCGGTAATTGCGGAGAAAGAGAAGCACCATCCGGACATCACTTTCGGCTGGGGCTATGCGACTATCCTGCTCTCCACCCATTCGATAAAAGGCCTGCATGAGAATGATTTTGTAATGGCGGCGAAGATTAGTGAGATCGTAAATGCCACTTAAACTCGATCTTGGCTGCGGATCGCAGAAGAAATCGCCGGAATATACCGGTGTCGATATCTCCGATAAATGCGGCGCGGATGTCGTGCATGACCTGGCGCAAAAACCCTGGCCGTTCGGGGATAATAGCGTCGATGAAATCTGGTCCTCGCATTTTTTCGAGCATCTCGATGGCAAACAGAGAATCGTTTTCATGGAGGAAGTTTACCGCATTTTAAAAACCGGCAGCAAAATCACCATCGTCACCCCTTACTGGAGCAGCATGCGGGCGATACAAGATCCCACCCACGCCTGGCCGCCGATTTGCGAAGCGTCATACGCCTATTTCAACAAGAAGTGGCGGGAAGATAGCCAGCTATCACACTATGAGATAAACTGCGATTTCGATTTCAGCCAATACACCTATCTTCTGGATGGCGAGGTCTCGGCCAAGGGCGATGAATTCAAGCAACTCGCGCTCAAGCACTACACCAACGCGGTGCTGGATTTGCAAATGATTTTGGTAAAACGGTGAAAAGCCTCATAGCAATCAAAAAACCCGCATTCGATGTGGAGTTGGATATCCGCTACGCAACCGCCAATAATTTCACCGGCAAACCGATATATGAAAACGCCGATTGTTTCCTGCACCCGGATGCGGCTCTCGCGCTTACCCGCGCGATAAAACTAGCCGGGGAAATCGGCCACCGGTTCGTGATTTTCGACGCATTCCGGCCACATGCGGCGCAATGGGCATTATGGAACCACACGCCCGATCCGGAATTTCTCTCGCACCCGGAAACCGGCTCCCTGCCGCATTGCCGCGGCGTCGCGGTGGATTTGAATTTACTGGATGCAAACGGAAAAGAATTGGATATGGGCACGGGTTTCGATGAATTTTCCCCGAAATCGCACCACGGGAATATCGAGATTTCTAAACGGGCGCAGCAGAACCGATTTACTTTAATGGGCATAATGACCAGCGCGGGCTGGGATTTCTACCGCAACGAATGGTGGCATTATCAGCTTTTCGAGCCGCGGAAATATCCGGTGGTTTAAAAACCTAGGCGGCCTTCGCTCTTTCCGCCACCAGCATGGATTCTAAGATTTGATCGGAAATTTCTTTAACGGCCCCGGGAGAGTGCGAAAGAAAAAGCGTATTGGTTTTATCGCTCTCACCGATCGATTTCAGCGTATCAAAATATTGCGTGACCAGCACCAGCTGCATAACCTCCAAAGTGGATGTATCGCCGACGACTTTATGAAATTGTTCGATTGAACCTTGCAGCCCCTCGATAATGGCCTTCCGCTGATTCGCAATGCCTTGCCCTTGCAGCGCTTTGCTCTCCGCCTCGGCTTCGGCTTTTTTCACTACCAGAATTTTCTCGGCCTCGCCTCTGGCGGTTGCCGCGACTTGTTCGCGCTGTGCCGCATTGATATCATTCATCGCCGATTTTACCTTGGCATCCGGAACGATATCAGTCACCAGCACATTGACGATTTCATAGCCAAACCCGGCCATATCGGCATCCAGCTCCTGCTTCACCGCCAGAGCGATTCCCGATTGGCTGGCAAACACTTCGTCCAGCGTCATGCCGGGAACGTGGCCAAGAATAACCTGCTCGACATAAGACTGGATTTGCTCGGCAGGATTGGAGAGCTTATAGAAAGCATCATAAACTTTTTCCGGACGAACCCGGTTTTGCACGGAAATGGGGATGGTGACGAACACGTTGTCTTTGGTTTTGGTCTCCATGGTCAAAGTAATCTGATTCACCCGCAAGCTAACCCTGCCGGCGACCGCATCGACGATCGGCCATTTCCAATTGAGCCCCGCTTCGGCGACCTGGAGAAACTTCCCAAATCTGGTGATCACCGCGACCTGAGCGGTGGCTACCGTAAAAAAACTGGTTAAAGCCGCATAGAGCGCGAGCACGCCCAAAATTGCGACAAATATACTAACTGGCCCCATCATTTACCTCTATTTTTCCTGTTTGAGACAACTTGATATCGGCGGGCAGAATAACCACTCCACAACGGCAAGTCTATACAAGAAAATTACTTGCAATGCTTATTGCACCGCCTCAACCCCAACCACTTCCGGCACATAGTGCTTCAGCATATTCTCGATGCCGTTTTTCAGCGTGGCGGTGGAGCTTGGGCAGCCCGAGCAGGAGCCGTGCAGTTCGAGTTTCACGATGCCGTCATCGAACCCGCGGAAAACTATATCGCCGCCGTCCTGCGCCACTGCCGGCCGCACCCGCGTTTCGATCAATTCTTTTATTTGATTCACGATTTCCGAATCGCCGCCGCCGGAACTTTCCACCGCGTTATCCGTGTTGAGTATCACCGGCTTGCCGGAAACAAAATGATCCATGATGATGGAAAGCAGCGAGGGTTTCAGCAGATTCCACTCGGATTCCACCGATTTGGTGACGGTGATGAAATCCGCCCCCAGATAAATCCCCCGCACTTCGGGAATGCTGAAAAGCGCCTCTGCGAGCGGCGAATTTTTTGCCGCTTTGGCGTCCGCGAAAGTCGCAGTTCCGGTTTCCAGCACCGGCACGCCGGGGATGAATTTCAGCGCCTGCGGGTTCGGCGTATTTTCAGTTTGTATGAACATAGGATTAGATTATAGAAGCTTGAGTAAATTATTCAAGTATTGTTTGGATAGAATACACCCAATTCCATTAAATGTTATGTTGCCTTATTACGCCCCTGAATGTAAAGACCAAAGACTTTTGCGCCTACCCAATGAATAATCTGCCCAAATTCAGTTTCTCTGTCTTTTCCAAATACATCCTTGTAATACACGATGCCCCATACATAAAGCCCTTTTCCGTTCAATCGCTTAATATCTTTGACTTCCTTATCATCAACAAAATCCTCGACCGTAGCCGACATATTGGAATCCTGATGGATTCCGATGAACGCTCCGTCATGGACTTCTTGCGGAATAGGAAATACATGGTCGGCTGGCAACGGCACAGGCAAAATCATAGCCTGGATTCTGAATTTAACATCATGGGCTGGAGTATTACCTGTATTAACAACCGATGGATTAGCTTCAAATCTCAAAGGCTCCTTACCTTTTTCTCTTTCCTGATAAATAGCACTTCCTATCACTACTTTGAGATAGGCTCTCATTTGCATTTCCAGGGCAAGCTCTTGTCTTTTGCCGATTTCCTTGGTTGTAGCAACGCTTTCAGTAGCGGCTTTTGCACTTATTGCGATAGATTCAGCGACTTTCTCCATAGCGGTGGCCGAACGAGCTGCTTCTTTTATCGAACTTGCCATAGCTTCGGACTGCTCACCGGAAGCACGCAACATACCATCAGTAGCAACCCACAAAGTTCTGGTGAAATAAGCAATAACAATCGTAGCGATAGCGGCAATTACACCAGCGAAATCCTGAAAGAATTTTCCAATATGCCAGAGAATGACAAACGCAATGTGATGGGTAGTACAGTGCCCTTGGTTTATGTATGCATTATATTCACATATATCGGCATATCGGGGAATAAAAGATGTCTCAACCCCAACCCACAACCACACTATTACAACTAGCAAAGTTGCAACGATATTTTGTAAAATTTTGCTTTTTAACAACCACCATCTCCGAACCAAAACCTAAACCTCCCGCACTTCCCCATCCCAATAATGGCTGCATCCGAGCCGTTTGGCTTCCAGTTTCGCATCTTTCGCTTTCTCTAATCCGGCGACGGTGACAGTGCCGGATTTTCTTAAATTCTCGCCCTCGGCCCATTTCGTTCCGAACGGCAGGAAAACCCTGGGCTTGCGGCGGAATTTCGGCAGGGCGCGGAGGATGTTGTTGATGTATAGCGTGAATCCCACCGCTTCAATGGGCTTTTCCTTTTTCGCTTTTTCGCCCTGTACCGGATTGACGGGACGATAGCGGCCGCCACGGCCGAGTTCGTTTTGCGCCTTGCGGGAGAAGATGGAGAAACTTAAGCCCGTATGATATTCGAAACCCCGATATTCCAGCGGATCGACGGTCAATTTCACTTTCGGCGCGGCTTTGCCGACGATTTCCACCACTTCGCGCAGCCGCTCGCATTGGGCGCGGGCGCGTTTGGGAAGTTCCACCATGGTCGCCAGGTTCGGCAGGATTTTCTTGGCCGAGCCAGTGTTGGAGAGCAATTGCACGATGACGCCGCAGGCCCGCGCGCGGATTTCCTGGATGCCCTCGAAATCCTTTTTATCAATCAAATCCAGGATCTTATCCCAGAGAATTTCCGGGGTGCCGAAATCTTCCATGATGATTCCGGCCAGGTTCGGCAGGGAAAAATCAATCGAGAAATCTTTGACGTGCAGGGCTTTCAAGCCCTCGGCGGCGATCAATATCGCCTCGGCGTCGGCCAGTGGGGAATCCGAGCCGATAAGCTCGATGCCGGCTTCGGCCAACTGGCGCTCGGCGTAAAGCCCGCTGCCTTTGACGCGCATCACCTGCCCGGAATAGGAAAGCCGGAGCGGCAAGGCTTGGCCCTCCAGTCGCGTGGCGGCGATGCGGGAAATCTGCGTCGTCATATCGGCGCGGATCGCCATGGTTTCGTGGCTGACCGGGTCCATCAGGCGGAAGGTCTGGTTTTTTAAGCTTTTGGCCTGGCCGAAAGTGAGCGAGGATTCAAACTCTATCAGCGGCGGTTTCACCTGCTCATAACCATGCCGGGCGAAAACATTGAGCAGTTTGCTGACCGAGCGCGATTCCAGCGCCGCATCGGGCGGCAATAAATCCTGGAATCCGGCGGGCAGGAGAATTTTACTGTTGGGTTTCATAAAGGGAAACCAACCTACCGTTTATCCCGAATAAAATCAATGCCATATTGCAGTGCGTCATTTTCACCCTCGCAGCGAAAAATAATTCATCCGGTTTTTATTGAAATCTTATATCCCAATGCCATATAATAACCGCGTAACCAAACTTGGAGATAAAAAATGGTCGAATTCAACCGCGATGGCATTGCAACCGGCGTCACATATGACGAGGGACTCCGCGCCTATATGCTTAAAGTTTATAATTATATGGCACTGGCCTTGGCCTTGACCGGTCTGGTCGCCTCCATCTCCGCATCCTCGCCCGCGCTGATGAGCGCTATTTATGGGGTGAATGCCGCAGGACACCAGAGCTTTACTCTGCTTGGCCTCGTAGTCGCCCTGGCGCCACTCGGCATGGTGATGTTCCTCAGTTTCCGCATCCAATCCATGAGTTTCAGCACCGCGCAAACCACATTCTGGATTTTCGCCGGGGTGATGGGATTATCGCTCTCCAGCATTTTCCTGGTTTACACCAACGCCTCAATCGCCCGCGTTTTCTTCATCACCGCCGGGACTTTCGCCGGGATGAGCCTTTACGGCTACAGCACCAAGCGCGACCTGACCGGTATGGGATCGTTCCTGATAATGGGGCTGTTTGGCATAATCTTGGCTAGCATTGTTAATATTTTCCTGAAAAGCTCCGGGCTTTATTTTGCGATTTCGATATTGGGCGTGCTGATCTTTGTCGGCCTCACCGCTTACGATACGCAACGGATAAAGAACAATTATTACCAATTCCAAAACGCTGGCGAAATGGCCGGAAAAGTGGCGATCATGGGCGCGCTTTCGCTTTACCTGGACTTCATCAACCTGTTCCTGATGATGCTGAGATTCTTCGGCGACCGCAGATAATTGATCAAACTCCGCAAATCCGCCGAGCGCGGCAGCACCAACAACTACTGGCTGGATAGCCGGCACAGCTTCTCCTTCGCCGATTACCGGGATTCCGGCCATATGGGATTTGGCAATCTCCGGGTAATCAACGAGGATTTCGTTGCGCCTGGCGCTGGTTTCCCTACCCACGGCCACCAGGATATGGAGATCATCACCTACATCCTGGAAGGCGCGCTCGAACATAAGGACAGCATGGGCAACGGCGCAACCATCTTGCCCGGTGACGTGCAGCGGATGAGCGCGGGAACCGGCGTCCAGCACAGCGAATATAACGCTTCGGAAAAAAATCAGGTACATCTGCTGCAAATTTGGATATTGCCGGAAAAGCGTGGCGTCAGCCCGTCTTACGCCCAGAAAAATTTTCCGCCGCAAGATGGGATAACTCTGATAGTATCCAAAGAGGGCCGGGATGGTTCCGTCACCATGAACCAAGACGCCGATATTTACCGGGTGCTCATAAAACCTGGCGCGGAAGTGGAATTTTCCCCGGAAAAATTATGCTGGATTCAGGCGGCGAAGGGCAAAGTTTCGGTGAATGGAGCCACGCTGGAGGCGGGCGACGGTGCTGCCATAGAAAATGAAAAATCCCTGAAAATAATCGGCAAATCCGGGGCGGAGTTGCTGATTTTCGATTTGAAGTAGGGAATATGGCTGCCTAAGCAAGCAATGAATGGGCGAGGATTAAGAAATAAAGCTACTTCTACCGAAAGCCATTTGCTCTGCCAGAGATAAATTTAAATCTCTCATCTTTTCTAATCTTTTCGGATTAAGCCGCGAATCGTAGAGGGTTTGGCACCACATCCCATCCGGGCATACATATCTGTACATGTTAGGGTGGAATGGGTATTGGGAAGTATCCAGCAAAAGCGTTGCGGAATCTCTCTCTAGGGCTCCCGGATCTATAAGAAAATAAAGTATTTTTCCCTTCACCTCCATTTTTCCTACATTCTCCGCGCCGACTATATCCCTAGCTTTCAGACCCGAACATAGAATGGCGGCCTCGGTTTCCCGCTCTCCTTCCTCGTTTATTCTATGCAGATCCAGAAGGTGCCGAGCCTCTACTCTCATTCTTTTGTTTCCGAGATTCACTTCTACCATGCCAATGCTGAGGAGCGATGCCGGATGATATATTTGCCCCGGCAGAGGATTTTTTTCGTCACCCACTGAAACCCTGAAGACTATAGGCTTTGGCTCTGCTTGGGAAATCCCGGGAGCAAAAACAAAGCTGTACTTCCCTGCTCCGACAGGTTCATAGGCAATTGACCCATTGTCGTTAGGAAGACAATTCTTCAACAGACCGAGTCCCTCCGGCGAAGAGCTTAGAAAACTGAGCGCATTGTTTTCCTGCAATGCGCCGCAGATCTCGATAAGCCTGGGCAGAGTATAATAAGTTTCCATCTGTTCCGCGGTTAATTTTTCCGTCAGCCAATTTGCCATGGTTCGCTATTGCAAAATTATGTTCGAAGGTTATCTTACACTATTATTGGTTAAGAAAACATTAATGGAGAGATAACCATGCCCAATCGCAATAAAATCGCATTAATCGGCGCAGGAAACATCGGCGGAACGCTGGCCCATCTGGCGGGCTTAAAGGAACTCGGCGATATAGTTTTATTCGATGTTGTGGAAGGTGTGCCGCAGGGAAAAGCGCTGGATTTGGCTGAGAGTTCGCCGATCGAGGATTTCGATGCAAACCTCAGGGGCGCCAATGATTATAAGGATATAGCGGGCGCGGATGTCGTCATCGTCACCGCTGGAATCGCCCGCAAACCCGGTATGAGCCGCGACGATCTGGTCGCCACCAACACCAACGTCATAAAACAAGTCGCCGCCGGAATCAAACAACATGCGCCGAATGCTTTCGTCATCGTCATCACTAATCCGCTGGATGCGATGGTGTGGGTGATGCGCGAGGCTTCCGGTCTGCCGCATAAAAAGGTCGTCGGGATGGCCGGAGTGCTGGATTCGGCGCGGTTCCGCTATTTCCTGGCGGAAGAATTTAAGGTTTCGGTGGAGGATGTGACGGCGTTCGTACTCGGCGGCCATGGGGATACGATGGTGCCGCTGGTGCGCTATTCAACAGTGGCCGGGATTCCGCTCCCTGACTTGGTAAAAAAAGGCTGGACCACCCAAGAAAAGCTCGACAAAATCGTCCAGCGCACCCGCGATGGCGGTGCGGAAATCGTGGCGTTGCTCAAAACCGGGTCGGCGTTTTATGCTCCGGCATCGGCGGCGATACAAATGGCGGAATCCTATTTGAAGGACAAACGCCGCGTCCTGCCCTGCGCGGCATATTTGAACGGCGAATTCGGGGTGAAGGATTTATATGTTGGCGCGCCCTGCATAATCGGCAAAAACGGGGTGGAAAAAATCGTGGAAATCGATTTGCTTCCGCCGGAAAAGGCCGAATTCGAGAAATCCGCCGCTGCGGTCAGAGAATTGATTAAGGGGATAAAGATTTAGCGTCGCGGCCCGGCCGCTGTTTCCGGATTGACGCCGCACTCTCTCAGCATTTCCCCTATTCCCGCGATATGCTTCTTTATTCCTATAAGCGGAGATCTGGGTGCGAATATTTTTTCGATCATCTCCCGGTTTGTATGGCCTGGAGGGAAAGTTAGCAAAACGTCCTGACGTGCTTGGGTCAGGAGAGGGCTGGGATTAGTTTTTTGTGCCATTTCCATTTCTTTTGTTATTTCCTCGTGACTTAGGCCATCTATATAGAAAAGCTGGGCAGCTTGTCGTGTGCGAAAGCCTTTGATGGATTTTATAGCTTTCTGCGCCAAAGGTAATAGGGTTTCTAGGGCTTCCAATGCTGCAAGCAAAGGCGGTATTCGGGGATTATCTTTTGCTGCGACGACATCTTTCCATAAAACATCCTCACCGTCTTTACCTTTATAAACAGCGTCGCTGAGGCTGACAGGTATTTGCCTTGGTGCCCGACCTTTCCTATTTACAATCAAACGCGTCTGATCCACCAGGCGTTTCTTCAGCATGTCTAAAAACAGCTTGGAAAAACCTTCTCCACCCTCGCGTATCTCGGGAATTTTTTTAGAAATAGCAAAAAAACTTTTATTAATGACGCCTTCGAGATCAAGCAAGCTCCGTAATTTTGGAGAATGTTTCGGCATCAATTGATTTTCAGCATAACACCGTATGTTATCGAAATTCGCGTTTACGAAATCGGTGAAAGCCCGTTGGTTGCCAGGTCCTGCCTCTTGCAACTTTTCAAATCCTGTTATTTTCAAACCCATGTGGATAATAATAACCAAAAAAGGTTAACATATAAATCAATTTTATAATTTCCGATTCCCTGCTATCTTGTTTGTGGAATGCCATTCTTAAATAAAAAGAAATTTGTTCTTACCATCGGCGACGATGGGGTGGTCTTGAGTTTTTTCAGCGGCGGCAAGCTGAAGGAACGGCTGTTTGCGGCATCACCGAATTCTGCCGAAGCCCAGGCGATTGCCACCCTCTGCAAGCGACGCGCGGAAACGCCGCTTTATGTGCTGGTCGATATACTCGATCAGGCCTATGTGCAGCATATGCTGCCGCCGGTAAGCTCATTCACTATAAACAGCCTGATAAAAAGAAAACTCAATAAGGATTTCGCGCCGAACGACATAAAAGCGGCGATCAAATTCGGGCGTGCGCAGAAAGCGCGGAAGGACTGGATATACATGTTCGCCTCGGTTCATAACGTCCCGCCGTTTTCCGAATGGTTGGAGATGGCGCTCGAATTTCCTAATCCCTTCGCCGGCATATATCTATTGCCGCTTGAAGCCGAGCTTACGGTGCGCGATCTCGATAAGGCGTCCGAAGGACAGAAGCGTGATAAAACCGCCCAATGGAAAATGTTGATTGCGCATAATCGTGTCGGCGGCATGCGCCAAATCATATTCCGCAATTATAAGCTGGTGCTGACGCGCATCAACCAACCAGTCGGTGATTCGACGCCCGAGGTGCTGGCGGGCAATATCGAGCAGGACCTACTCTCCACCATTGAATTCATAAGAAGGGTGGGCTTCGATGAAAAGGAAGGCCTTGAGTTGTTCATAATCTCCTCGGCGGAAATAAAAGCGAACCTGGATTTGAGCCGCATCAACGCTGCCGGGGTATTTTTGCTGACGCCGCAGGAGGCAGCGGCACGCCTGCGTCTTGCAGGGGCGGCAGCGGAAGGTGATCGTTACGGCGATGTGCTGTTGGCGGCGAATTTCGCCGGAAAAAGGCGGCATATCATGCGGCTCGATACCGCCTATAGCGGGAGGCTTAGAAAGTTATACGCGCTGCAATATGGGGCCAAAGCGGCGCTCGGTCTGTTCTTCTTGCTCGCCTTACTCGTATCTGCCTATCTGATCGGCAACTATACCTCGCTCTCCAAAGATCTGCGCAGAGCCGAACAGGAGAAAAGACAAAGCGCAGAAAAACTGGAGAAACTGAAGAAGGGCGAGCAAGCTTTTCCCGTGGAGATAAACCGGATTCTGAATACCATGTATCTGCATGACCGGCTTGTAGGCGGCGCGACCGGAGTATTGGATTTGCTGACGAAATTTTCTGCCGCCAAAGCCGGTAATGTCCTGGTGACCGGCATCGAGGCCAAAACCGGCGATCTGGCACCGGATAAGGATAAGAAGGGCGAAGGTAAATTAAGTGTCACTTTTTCCGCCAGCATTGAAAATACGGGCAAGAATATTGAACAAACGCTGGATCTGACGGATGCGATGGTAAAGCAAATAAATTCCGTATTTGCCGATTACGATGTCAAATACACCAATCTTCCCGGCAAGAACGCGATCAATACACAAATCGGCAAGGCACCGGACAATAAAAACGCCACCACATTCTCCGTGACCATAGAGGAAAAGAAACCAGTGCCTACGAAAAACCCCGCCAAACCTACCGCACCGGCTCCCGTCGCTAAAGGTCAGGAGAAGAGCTAAGCAATGAAATACGAAGATTTGCGAAAAAA
>Ga0206958_1085_pt1 | contig 28335 bp, 17 predicted proteins | sample Alteio_BWOrgHeat_33_FD_152968 | JGI IMG/M metagenome (GOLD analysis project Ga0206958, IMG submission 152968) | Enriched cells from forest soil in Barre Woods Harvard Forest LTER site, Petersham, Massachusetts, United States -... | ecosystem: Environmental > Terrestrial > Soil > Temperate forest >... | reverse complement strand
ATCGCAGGGCAGTTGGCAACCAGCTTCACCGACCCTGCAACCCTCTATTCTTTCTTCGATTCAACGGTCCTGACCAAAAGCGCGACTACATCTACGGCTACGCTTCCCAAGCCTCCGCGTTACGGCAAGAATAACACGATCGCCTACGCCGATGGCCACGTGCAGAAGTGAACGGCGAGGCATAGGTAATCTGGCTAAATGGCCCCAGAGATCCGGATGCTCGTTGTTTCCACAAGCCACGACGAGGGTAGCCGGAGCGAAAAACTCGCTGCCCGATGTTTGCAGGTTCTGGAGCAAGCTGGGGCAAAAGTTGAGTTAGTTTCGCTCAAGGATCATGGGCTTCCCATGTTTAAGGGCAACGCCGACGCAGACTCGAACGCGTATTTGACCCTCCATTCGAAAGTGGTTGCTGCCGATGGACTGGTACTGGCGAGCCCGGTTTACAATTGGAGTCTGTCCGGTGCTCTCAAGCATTTTATCGAACACGTGGGTTCGACCCCGGACGATGGATCGTTGAAAGGAGCGTTGTTTGACAAAGTTGTCTCCTTTGTATGTGCCGCTGGCCTTCCCCATAGCTATATGGCGTTAGGCCCGACTGCTCTTTCGCTGATGCTGGATTTCAAGTGCATTATCAATCCTTACCAGGTGTACATGAACAGCCGCGACTGGGAGGACGGGAGTCTGTCAAACCAGGCGGACGAACGGTTGCGCCGTTCGATGGACGTCATGCTGGAGTTGACTACCCTGCTAAAGGAGCGAACGTATAAATCGGATTGGTGCGTGTAGCACAGGCTGTGGGATAGGATTTGGAGTGATGGTACAACTGCTTGGTGCCATGGGCCGAATCGCCGCGATGCCCGTTCCACCAGAACCAGTCGCCGTTGATCTCGTGAAACGGACGCCATAGTACCGGCACATGTGCATCCTGCAGCTCTTTCAGATACTCAGCGATTCCATCCACTTGGGTCAGCCAGTGCTTGTTTACCGCAGTGCCGGGTGTAAGTAGATCGTCAAACTGCTGATCGGCGATGTGGCTTTGAATCTGCCCGCGAAAGGTCACGGGTTCGTCCATCGTGGGTGGAACTTCATGCCAGCAGATCGCGATCACGTGTCCGGTATGGAATTGTTTGATCAATTCTTGAACCGACTGATGGCGAGTGTACGCCGAGTCTTTATCCCCTGCCGCCGAGAACCCCATATCCGTTCCGTAGATCGCAGGAGTCTTACCCGTGTAGATGGCGAATACATTCGTATTGAATTCCTGCTCGTTCGCGTAATTGTGCTGCCCCGTCAGCGTGTGTTTTCCCGAGATCTTGTAGAGCATGTGCAAAAGCGCGCGCGTTTCGGGAGAGGCATTGGGGGAAACCGGAGGCTGCTCGACCAGCCAATTCGCCGGCTGCAGCGGTGGCTTCAGAAGGTATGGGATTTCGGGATGTGGATCTACCCACGTGGTTCGCTGCGTGCTTGGTAATCGGGTAACGCCAGCAGCCACGAAGCAGGAAGCCGCAAATAGAATGGACGTGATGGAAATTCTCAAAAAAGCTCCTACTTTGAAGCACCATTTTACGACAACAGGCGCCTGACCGGAATCGAGTAAGGTTAGGTAATTGGAGGATATGACATAACCTCACAGCCAAGTCCTCAAGTTCGCCAGTGGCTCAACGATGCCTGGAAAGCAAACCAAGAGCAGCGGTATGACGATGCAGAAGCGCTCATTCAGCGCGTCCTTTCGGTTCATCCCAACGATATTCGCTCGCTGTTAGCATCTGCAACGATTGCCTACAGCTGTAATCGGTCCGATCGGGCTTTTGAGCGTATCCAAAGGATCCTTGAACTAGAGCCTAAGTTTCCACCTGCATTGAACTGGATGGCGCTGCTCCTTCTCGACCAGGGGAAGCCGGCCGAGGCTCAGACAATTGCGTCACGGGCAGTCGCTGCAGATCCAAAGAACTCAGAGTCGTACAGTTTTCTCGGGCGAGCGCTGCTCGCACAAAACGAGTATTCCGAAGCCCTCCAGCAATTTGATCGGGGGATTTCGATTCAAGGCAATGATGCGTCGCTGCATTATGGACGAGCCGCCGCGCTTGAGAATCTCAACCGGCCTTCGGACGCAGAAATCTCGCTGCGGCTCGCGGTTCAGATGTCCCCCGAGCCGGATGGCCTTGTGAAAGTCGCGGAATCGGACCGAACTCTAAGACGCGTCGACGACGCGCTAAAGTACTGCCGTCGGGCGCTAAAAATGGACCCGAATCACGCAACCGCGAATCGATTGACTGCGCGAATCCTCACTGAGGAGGGGCGTCTGGATGAGGCGGCTTCCTATTGGGATCGCGCAAAGGAACTTGGAACCGATGTCGTCGATGTGTACGTGACAAAGGCCAACGCTCTCCTTACCGCCGGTCTGTTTGAAGCCGGAATTGCCGAGTTTAGAGGGGCCGTCGAAATCGCGCCAAGAAGATGGGAGCCATACAACGGAATCGTGTCGGCCAAGCGTGTCGCCGAATCGGACCGGCCACTCGTAGCCCAAATGCACCACATCATCGAAGATCCTGCAACAAGCATTGATGACCGGCTAAATCTTCACTACGCGATTGGTAAGGCCCATGACAATCTGGGCGAGTACGAACTCGCGATGCATCACTTCGATGAAGCTAACCGGATGAAGCTGAACGAGACGCAGCTTGTACCGCACTTTAGCGCCGACGAACTTCGAGGGGAGACTGACGATAAGATCAGAACGTTCACTCCCGCGCTGATCAAGCAGATTCACAAAGGGGCGAACACATCAGACCGGCCGACCTTCGTCGTCGGCATGATGCGGTCAGGAACGACGTTGGCAGAACAGATACTCACATGCCACTCCCGCGTCGGTGGCGCCAGCGAACAGCCATTCTGGCGAGAATGGGAACCTCAAGTCATCAACTGGAAGAACGGCCATGTCTACCGAGAGCGTTTGCAGCCCCTCGCCGATCGGTTCTGCACGCTCCTAAACACGATCGCTCCTGGAAAACGGCACGTCGTCGACAAGAACCCTGCCAACAGCATGATCGTCGGGCTCCTGCATCTAGCTTATCCAAACGCGAGGATTATTCACACGGTCCGGCACCCGGTAGACACCGCTCTTTCTATTTGGATGACCCTGATGCAGACGGCTGCACCCTTTGTGTGCGACCGAGATCACATCGTTTTCGCATATCGCGAATATCAAAGACTTGCCGACCACTGGCGCTCGGTCATCTCTCCCGATCGCTATTTAGAGGTTCAATACGAAGATCTCGTCCTCGATCGCGAACAGGTGACGCGTCAGATGGTTGAATTTTGCGACCTTGAGTGGGAAGACGCATGCCTGTACCCGGAGAACAACCTCCGAGCCGTTAAAACTCCTAGTTTTTGGCAAGTTCGGCAGCCTGTCTATGCTACTTCGCTCGAAAGATGGAAGCACTACGAGCCATGGCTAGGCGCCTTTCGGGAGTTGCTCCCATCAAGGGTATAACCTGATCATGTTGATGGTCAGCGTTGCCTTCTTCTTTGGAACGCTACAATCGTCTTACCCGGCTTATTCGGTCAAGCCGCTGACTAGTATAACGATTCCAGGGTTGCCCGCAATCACGAGCCACGTATGCGTGGACCAATTCGGATACTTACCGAATGAAACTAAGGTCGCCGTCATCTCGGACCCGATCAAAGGTTATAACTCCTTTGATCACTACCAACCGGGGCCAAAGCTTCAACTCCGTGACCGCTCCGGGAAAACCGTGCTCGTCGACGCACCAACCCAGTGGAACGGCGGCGCGGTACATGACGACTCGGGTGATCGGGGTTGGTGGTTCGATTTTTCAGCCGTTAAAACCCCGGGGGAGTATTACGTCTACGATCCGACGACGATGTTGCGATCTGCGCTTTTTCGCATCGGCCCCACTGTTTACGAGGGCCCGTTGCGCGCTAGCACCCGCATGTACTACTACCAACGCCTGGGTATGCCAATCGAGGCGAAATACGCTCAAGGTCCTTGGGTAGACGGTGCGGCCTATCTCGAAGACAAACATGCACGCTCCGTCAATGCCAAAGATTCAGTCGCGCTTGAGCGTGACCTGTCTGGCGGCTGGATGGACGCAGGAGATTCGGACAAATATCCACCCTTCAATGGCGACGTGATCCACCCATTACTGTACGCATACACGTCCAATCCGAAGGCGTTTACAGACGACTTTGGAATTCCCGAGTCGGGCAACGGTCGGCCTGACATCCTCGATGAAGTGAAATACCAACTGGACTGGCTGGAACGAATGCAATACCCGGATGGATCGGTGCCTGTGAAAATGGGTCACATCGACTACAGCGGGAAGTATCCACTGAGCCTGGACAACCGGACACGCTATTACGGGCCAAAAGACTCTGGGGCGACGATCTACACATGCGCGAACTTTGCCCATGCCGCTCGGGTGTACGGACAATTTGCTCCCTGGAAGCAGTTCGCGGCAGATCTTCGCGATCGCGCACTCAAAGCCTGGGACTGGTTCCAGACAAACCCACGAACTTACAAAACGGACACTGGGGAGATCAAGTCAGGAATTGCCAACCGCTCCAAAGAGGAACAGGATCGCATGGAGGCGTTTGCAGCCATTCATCTTTTTGCACTCACTGGCGAGGATAAATACCAACAAGCGATCCGCAAGAACATCGGAAGTGCTCGTCAGCTTTCGGAAGGGCTCTGGAGCCCGTACGAAGCCGGTGCGTCGGAGTCGCTCGTCGACTACATGACCGTTCCGAATGCGGATCCGGAGATTGTGGGCCGGATTCGTAGCCAACTGGCGCGTTCGGCGATGAGCAATCAATTTGCACCGCCAGCCACCGCCGACCTTTACCGAGCGTGGATGCAGCCGACGAACTATCATTGGGGCAGCAATACGGTTCGGGCAAGTTGGGGAGTCGTGGCACTTCTCGCCGCGGACCACGGAGGGCTCGATCCCGCCACCCAGGAAAGGCTCCGCCAGAGAGCCGCCGACATGCTCCATTCCTTCCACGGTGTCAACCCGCTTAGTGTCGTCTATCTCACAAACATGGGAAAATACGGAGCCGAGCATTCGCTTTCAACTATTTATCACGGCCGCTACGGGGACGGCACACCCTTCTCCCATAACCCACCGCCCGGATACGTGGTTGGCGGACCAAACCAAAGCTTTAGTGGCAAGGCAGCTGAAGGGCACCCCTCTATCGAGTGGCTCAAAACGCAGCCAAGGGGAAAATCATACGCCGACTTCAACCTAGCCTGGCCCGAAAGCAGCTGGGAAATTAGCGAACCCGCCATCTACTATCAAGCGCTGTACGTCCGTCTTTTGGCGCCGTTTGTGAAATAGCATCCCTTGTGCGGGAGGTTGATCCCGCACAAGGGTCGCGGGCTTCAGCCCGAAAAAAATGTGCTCGAATTAATCCCCCCTAAACAGGGTCGGCGTCTCTGTAGAATGAATTCCGCGGACCTTGAGCGGGATAAATTCCGCGCAAGTTCGCCTCGATGTGTCCGACTCTCTCTTACTTCACCGCGGTGATGCAATGTGACTAGTGGAAAAGGGACGGTTAACCCGTTAGACTAACCACAGAAGGATTCTTTGTATGGGTTACGACGTTCTATGGTTCATCCCAACAGCGGGTGATGAGCGCTTTCTCGCCTCTCCGATCGGTCGGCGACACGCGACCTACGATTACATCCGCCAGATAGCGGCGGGCTTGGATTACCTGGGTTACTACGGGGTTCTGCTTCCCACCGGGCCAGGTTGCGAGGATGCATGGATCACCGCCGCGACGCTCATACCGGAGACCAAAACTCTCCGATATCTGGTAGCGGTCCGCCCGGGAATCATGCAGCCCTCGAACGCCGCAAGGATGTCGGCCACGTTCGACCGATTGTCTCAGGGTCGTCTACTAGTCAATGTGGTGACCGGCGGCGGACAAGAGCGAATGGGCGCGGACGGAGTGTTCATCGATGAATCCAAGCGCTATGAGGTCACGGACGAGTTCTTGGAGGTCTGGAGGCAACTCCTTCGCGATGGGAAGTCGAACTTCCAAGGCGAGCACTTGCGAATAGAAGGAGGTGCCGCACCACTTTCTCCAGTGCAGAAGCCTTACCCGCCGATCTGGTTTGGCGGGTCGTCGGATGAGGGGATTCGGGTCGGTGCGAAGCACGCCGACGTTTACCTGACCTGGGGTGAACCCCCGGCCATGGTAAAAGAAAAACTCGACCGAGTTCGAGAGAAGGCAGCTAGTATAGGTCGCACCTTGCGCTTTGGAATCCGACTTCAGGTCGTCGTCCGCGAGACCGAAGTGGAGGCTTGGGCAGCAGCCCACGATCTGCTTCGCTACGTTACGGACGAAACGATCTCAACATTCCAGTCGTTTCTCTCCAAAGACGGTTCTGTCGGCCAAAGCCGGATGCTCTCGTTGCACGGCGGCAAGCGAGATAATCTGGAAGTAAGCCCGAACCTATGGGCCGGCATTGGGCTCGCGCGTCCAGGTGTCGGAACCGCGCTGGTGGGAACCCCGGAAATTGTTGCTGAGCGAATGCACGAGTACGCGGAGCTCGGGATCGACACTTTCATCATGTCGGGCTACCCGCACCTCGAAGAGGCCTATCGGTTCGCCGAGTTAGTCTTCCCGCACATCCCTCTGAACCACCCGTCGCCATACTCGGAGAAACTTTCGCGCGACGCCGCCAACACCATCGTATCGACCCGCTTCCACGCGGAACCAACTAAGTCGCCGAGCTGACAACCTTGGCTCGCTTACGAACTCGCGAATAGACAACGCTGTTGTAGATGGCCATACTTGTTGCTCCACAAACGAGCGTTAACCAGTCGGTTTTGACATGGAGGAATCTGTGGATGGCTTCTTCTACAACCAACCAAAATCCGATCGAGGCAACAGTACAGGCACCTGCAATCAGTTGGTCGTTTAGCTGTACCGACGGTATGTCGCTTAGGTCAATCTGGGTTGACTCGAACGGCAAAGCAGTCGAAGATACGGTGGCCGAATTCTTTGAGCGTTCTTCTTCAAGCCAATTTGAAATTTTTTCTGTCTCCCTGATTGTTGCGGGCCTACTGCCTGCATCTCTAATTTCGAGGCTAAGGGTATTTGGTAGACCGCCCGGCGCCGACCAATGTATGTATATTCTGGGAAGGGAGTTTGTAAACGGCGACTTGGTAAAGATCATCCGAACATCTTTAATAAATGACAAGGGTAAAGAAAACGAAGGCCCAAACCCTCGAAATCTAAGTTCGCCACCCACAATACAAACGTGCCCTCTGTCCCAACTTGTATCTCCACGGTAAGCCCAATCACCGGCGCAGTAAGCGATTCCGACGTAGAACTGACCGGTATGAGGTTGGCCCAAAACCTTCAGATCTCTGAGTTTTGACCAAATCATAAACCGGAAGGTCATTCGCCTCGTCGCGAAAAATCCCGAGATGACAGCAGGAACAATCCAACAAAAGGCGATCGTAAATCCACGCCATCCGTGAGTTAGCGTGGGATGATACTTGGCGAGAATCATCAGGGGAACAAGCTCGGCAATCACGACTCCAATACCGGCCAGCTGGCATCCCAGTTGGAGCCCTGCGTAAATCGGCAGTTTTTGGAACGCGCCTAAGCCACGAAAACTAGACGGCAATGCCGCCGAACGGATTGGCTCGGTTGAGCCTCCTTTTTCGCACCTCGAAGATTCGACCATTTTATATCATTATAAGTAACGGAGCAAAAATTCAGGGAATCTAAAAAACGTAAAGATTTGGAGTCACAAACTCCAGAACGTTCTCCGCCGGGTCGTGGAAGTAGATCGAATGAGCGCCGTTAGGCCAATGAACTTCTTCAATGATTGACAGGCCGGCCGCGTCGAGACGCTTCCGCCACTTTTCGATCTCCTCTTCCGTTGCCGAGAAGGCGACGTGACCAGGGCCTACTGTGCCGTGAGGAGGCACGCCCGCACCGGGAACGATCGTCTTATTCGCTCGGAAAAGGATGAGTACGCTGTTGTCACATCGAAGAAATATGTGTCGTTCCAAGTCGCCGTAAATTTCAGGAATGCCGAGCACTTCGACGTAAAACTGCCTTGCCGCAGCGAGGTCTTCCACATAAAGAACTGATTCTAGGACGTGCACGGATGGATATTACTTCGCATGCCACTTGCTAAAGCTCTCAGGAGAATTTGTTACTCACGTACGGCGCTTCTTCAGGTTCAAAGTTGGGGCCTTGCCACAAGATGGTCCGTGGGTAAGAACCATGCCACTACTGAGAATCGCGAAACCCCGGTTTCGCGGAATTTCGTGCAAAACTTGAACGTGAGTTTCGGCCAAGATTGGAGTTTTCGAGGGTTTCGTGAGTCTCGGTACAGGGCCTTCGAATGCAAGGATGCCTCGGCCTCGAACGGCGCGACAGCGTCCGCAAGCGCCGAGGCTTTTTATCGCCATCTTGTAGTCGCACTTCTCTAGCTTTCCTTGTTGCGAGAGCGTAGTGGCGAATGGCGGGCACGACGGCTACAAGCGCTCTATTTCATAGCCTCGGCGCCTCCGGACGCTGCGCGCCCTACGGGGCCGAGGCATCCCACGAGGAGGCGATTGATCGATTGCGAATACGAATGATTGTCAAGCGATATACTCCTGAATGCCGTTTCCCTTGCAAGAATTAAGAACTATGGTGACAATCTTTTCCGGTCTCGTTGCCTTGTTAACGCTGCCGTTTTGTGCTGCGAACCTGAAAAGCCCAGAGCAGCTTCCGAAGTTCCGTCTGCTCGTCGTCGCGTCCAAAGCGAAGGACCACTTGAAAATGATCGCGGCGGCCAAGCCGGTGCTGGAGAAGATGGCAGAAGAGAACCACTTCGCAGTCGACTTCACCGACGATGCGGACACGATTAACGACGAGAACCTGAAGAGATATCAGGCATTTATGATGCTGCACCTGGCGCCCTTCGACATGACGCCCCCTCAGCAGCAAGCGCTTCAAAAATTTATCGAATCCGGCAAGGGTTGGGTCGGTATCCACGCGGCCGGACTGACGGGACGAGAGTTCCTCGACCCGAAAAGCGTTTACTGGGAATGGTTCGAAGGATTCATGGGAGGAATTCTGTACTCGCCTCATCCGCATTATCAAAAGGGCACGGTCGTAGTGGAAGACCGAAAACATCCAGTCACGAAAGGCCTTCCTCATCGTTTCGATGTCTCGGACGAATGGTACGAGTTCAACAAAAGCCCGCGTGGAAATGTTCACGTGCTCGCCACTGCCGATGAATCGACGTACAAGCAGAACAAGCCCATGGGCGACCATCCCATCATCTGGATCAACGAGAATTACCGCAGAATGATCTACATCGCAATTGGACACGACCCCTCGATTTTGGAGAACAAGGACTACCTCCATCTCTTGCGTAACGCGATTTTATGGGCGGGCCAGAAGTGATCGCTGCCTTCGCGGCGATCGCAATCAACAGCCCAAGATTTCATGCGCTGGTTCTGTATGAGAACGGCGGGCATCACATCGCGTACTCCAAAAGGGCGAAGGTGTGGTTGGATGAATTGGCGACCAAAAGCAATATCGCCATCGATTACATCCAAAACACCGACTCGATTGACGACGAGTCGCTTGCCAAATACAGACTGTTCATCCAACTTGACTATCCACCTTATGCTTGGAAGGAAAAAGCGGTTGCGGCCTTCCAGAATTACATCGAACAGGGTCGCGGTGGCTGGATCGGGTTCCATCACGCAAGTTTGCTTGGCGAATTCGACGGTTATAAAATGTGGGACTGGTATGCGAAGTTCATGGGCGGCATTCGGTGGAAGGATTACATCGCGACCTTCGCTCGGGCAAATGTTAACGTGGAAGATCGCAAGCACCCAGTAATGCGAGGCGTGCCTACCTCATTCCCGGTGATGACCGAGGAGTGGTACACCTACGACAAAAGCCCTCGTCCCAACGTCCACGTGATCGCCAGCGTGGACGAGTCCTCCTACCAGCCGGATTCAAAAGTCAAGATGGGAGACCATCCTGTCGTCTGGACGAATCCGAGCGTAAAGGCGCGAAACGTCTATATCTTCATGGGACACTCGCCAGATCTTTTCGACAACGAGGCTTACAAGCAGCTTTTCCGCAACGCCATTTTCTGGGCGGCCGGGCGGTGATTGGGTTGATGATCGCTCCGATCATCCTGGCGACGTCCAAGCCGACTTTTCGAGTCCTTGCGTTTTATTCGCTGAAGGTCGAGCCGGACCATATCGCGTTTGCTCAGAATGCGATCGGGTTCTACAAAGGGCTTGCGACTAAGGATGGGTTCGCCTTTGACGCCACGACCGACTGGAATAAGCTGAATGACAATACTTTGAAGAGTTACGACATCGTTGTTTGGCTGAACGATTTTCCTCAGAGCGCGGATCAAAAGGCCGCCTTCGAAAGGTTTGAAGCCCACGGTGGCGGGTGGCTGGGATGTCACGTGGCCGGCTATAACGATAAATACACGAAGTGGCCGTGGTATGTCGACTTCTTGGGGGGCGGCGTTTTCTACACGAATAACTGGCCCCCTATGCCTGCTTCGCTGATCGTTGACGATCCAAAACACTCAGTTACAAGGGGACTGCCTTCGAAATATGCCGCACCTGCCAACGAGTTCTACATGTGGAAGCCCAGCCCACGAGTGAACAATGATGTACGCGTGCTCGTGACCCTCGATCCGGACAACTACCCTTTGGGCAAAAAAGACCTGCTCACCGAGGGTGACATTCCGGTGGTTTGGACGAATACAAAGTATCGGATGCTTTATATCAACATGGGTCACGGCGACAAAATCTTCGATTCAGATGTCCAAAACCGATTGTTCGAAAATGCGATTCTGTGGCTTGGGAAGTTGAAAATCTCTCGCCCAAAATAACCAGGGCCGGCAGGCCATGCGGCTCCCGGCCCCGAAGGGATCAGAATGGCAGAGCCCGGAGCGCAGCTCCGGGACAGCCGCAGCCGTTGTCAGCCAGCCCTGAAGGGGCTGCGATAAGCATCTTGTGGCTGAAGAAGTCATCGAAGTTAGGTTGAGATAACGGGTCTCAAACAAAAACTAGGATTTATTTCTCGTGCTGAACCCGCCAGACCGTCCCCGAAGCATCGTCGGTGACCATTAGAGCCCCATCGTTAGCCACCGTAACACCAACTGGGCGGCCCCAAACATCTCCGTTCGGCGTGACGAACCCGGTCATGAAATCTTCGAATTCTCCCGTGGGTGCGCCATTTTTGAGCACAACCCGGATTACTTTGTACCCAACTCGACGAGCGCGGTTCCATGAACCGTGTTCGGATGCGAACCCTTCGCCGTTGTACTCCGACGGAAACGAGGAACCGGTATAGAACGTCATGCATAGCGACGCATAATGGGAACCCACTAGAACTTCCGGCACAATGACCTTATCCTTTAACTCCGGGCGCTCTCCGACGTGCCTCGGATCGTAATTGGTCCCTATGTAAAACCAGGGCCAGCCGTAAAATCCACCTTCCGTAACTCGCGTAATGTAGTCCGGAACAAGGTCATCGCCTAGCGCGTCCCGTTCGTTGACCGAGCACCAAAGTTGGCCCGTTTTGGGTTGGATGGCTAGGCCGACCGCGTTTCTGATTCCGTACGCATAAATTCGTTCGTTCTTGCCGTCTGGATCATATTCCAAAATATCCGCCCGCCGCTCATCACGCGCGTTGGGATCTTCATGGTCATTTGTCAAAGAGCCAACCGACACGTACATCTTCTTACCATCCGCACGAAAACGGACGTCCCGCGTCCAGTGACCGCCGCCGCGCAATCGACCACCTCCGGGGAGCGCAGCGACAATAACTTGGGCAGCGCCGGAAGCTTGCAGATCTCCGTTCTTGTAAGGGAATCGCACCACCGAATCGGTATTTGCCACATAGACCCATTCTGGATTGGGGCCGGGTGGGTAGAACGTGATCCCGAAAGGCTTCCGCAAATGGCTAGCGAACACCTGATTAACTGTCGGCTTAGATTCTGCCGTTTCGCCACGCAGCACGCGAACCCGACCCGGTTCGCTCTCCGCGATGAAAAGATCGCCGTTGGGAGCCGTGACGATCTCACGTGGATTGTATAGGCCGGTTATGTATTGCGTGACCTTGAAGCCCTGGGGAACCTTCGGCCAGGCCTTATCAGGTCGATCAACGATACGAGGACCGTTGTCAAACGACTCCGTTTCATACGGTTTTGGCAAGTCCGCAACTGTTATCTTGCGCCGAACTCCGGGAGCATCCGTCGTCCAGTCGCCCATCGCAGCCCGACCCGAGAGTGTGTGTCCCGTTTGCGCCGAAGCGCTTTTCGGACCATCGCTCGGCGTAATTGTTGCGGTACCGCATGCGCAACAAACCACCAGACTAGAAAGCCCGGCAATCGAACGAATCTTGGAGATGGTGTCGGCGGGGTTGGACATTAACACGCTCGGAACGTAGATGGACACGGACATTCTACGTCTCGACTATCATTAAGATCAGCGCTATCGCCCTAGGTCCATCAATCGATATTTGCATTCTTGCGGTGTTCGAAATCAGTGAGCCTGGAACGGTTCCGCCAGATCCAGACGTATTGCAGATTTAGTCGTAGAAGTTCTAATTGTAAATTTGCAGTCGACTCCTTCCGAGCAACACCCTTATGTTGACAACCCTAATCGCAATCGCCTGCGCTCAAACCGCGCCAGATCTCACCGCCAAGTATCGAACCGTCAACGGGCATCCAACCTTGGTCGTCTCGCGACAACAGTGGCACGACATTCGGCGCGCCTTATTTAAACTCGACCGGGCGACACTTGCGGCGTTGGTGTCCTCCAAAAATGGGATCACTGCGACCGTACATTCCTGCACCTGGGACGTCTCCAAGAACGGCAAGCAACGCGGAATCCCTAACGCTTACACGGAACACTTGACCAAAGAGCGCTTCCTTCACATTGGAGATAAAGATGCTTACGGCGTTTCCGATGGCAGCATTAGCACCGCGGAAAAGGGCGACACAATCTACTTCAAATGGCTATGGGCCGATATCGCGGGGGTCGAAAAACGCGTCGAGCCAACCTTCAATGGTGTTCGAAAATTCCACGACAATCGCAAAGGCGGTGACACATGGGAGATGTTTGGAGGCTGGTCCGTATCCAACAAGAGCACGCCGACATCGCGCATCGTGTTCGTCGCCGAAAATAACCGACTCGTGATCCACAAGATCGACATCTCAGTCGAGCCTGACTAGCAGTTCATCGAAGCACTGCCTAGGCTTCCAACCAGGATGAATCGGCCCGTTTTCATCCGGTTCAAACACCCCTGAATCGTTCATTTAGGATCAGCGCCCGTCGACCATCGGAAGCTCTTCCCATTCGTGGTTCGAAGAATAAGTTGCTTCCCATCGTCGTCGGCAAAAACGATGTAGACATATTGGTCCTTCGGTGCGGCGACCGTCGCTTCCGATTTCGGCTGGCCCACTTTTCTGACTCGGACCGTGCCATCGCGCATCAGCACCGCAACCCAATCATTTAGAACAGAGAATGCTATCTGAAGAACATCTGCTCCAGATATCTTGTCGGCATAGGTGGCTTTGCCATCGGCAGATATCGCATAGATAACCACCGTAAAGTCCTTGGTGGAAACACCTAACCAATTCTCCCGAGGGCTAAACTCAGCAACTCCAGTCGCATTTTTTGTTCCAAGTTGAATCGGAGCGTTGCTGCCAGACGACAGGATCGCGGAAGAGTCTTTGCTTGAAATTGTGAGCGTGAATCGATTACTTGGGCTGTGCAAAGTGTCGATCCGAGTAAGAACGCTATGAATCTGGTCAAGAGCGGTTTGTGCTTGCGGCGTCTTATTCAACAAGCCGTCCAACCCTTGGATCACGTATACGAGTTGGCTACGTAACCCGTCTCGCTCGACGCTAGCCGTCTGCAGTTGATCCAGCATATTGCTTTCATTGGCCTGAAGCTGCGCTTTTAGAGCTGAGAGACGGTTGTAGTCGCCGACTAACGACTTATAACTTTTCGCAACCTGTTTTTCGTCGGCGCTCAGATCTCTCACCTTTGCCTTTGCACGGTGGTATGCATCTGTCTCGTCCTTCAACTGCTCCTGGATTGTAAACCTACTCGCGACTAATGCAGCTACCTTGTGCTTTTCTTGGGCGAGCGTGAGGGTGATTTTGCTAAGTTTCTTCTTCTCATTCTCGCTGGCAACTTTGGCAACATTTTCATCGGCTTGCGCCGTCCCTAGCGATCGCATCACCGAACTCAGCCTTTTCTCGGCGCTCGCTGTGAGAGCGCTTGCCTGTGTGGCTTTTTCAGCTGCGGCTATGGCAGCGGTCCTGGCAGCGCTGGTCTCCGAGTTCGCTTGACTGAGTTTCTTATTTGCTTCGCCGAGCTGATTCGTCGACAGAGTGATTGCAAGAAGCAAAATGATCAAAACCACCGAAAGTACCCCTGGGAGGACCTTCACTTTAAATCCACTCCAACGGATATAGCGAATAACGCCCTCGAAGTCTTTCTTCGCCTCGTCCTCGGTCAAATTCGTCCCAGCCGTGAAATGCAAAGCCCAAGCTAGCTTTTGATCCCTTTCAACCCTCACCCAATTTCGACACTCCCGATAAAGAGAGGCTCCCATCGGATCGACGCCAACCTGACGCTCACTCCAACGCCTTGAATACCTGACCAAACGTTGGTATTCCGTAATCGCATTAAGCTCTTCGTCAGCCCATTTACTCAGGCGCTTCCACCTTCGGATTAAGCTTTCGTGTACCAGATCGATCGGCGTCGTTTGAGTGAGTGTCTTCACCTGCGACTCCGCAGGCATGATGAAATTGCAGCCTTCAACCCGAAACGGGTTTATCAATTCCAATACTAAATTAGCGCACCGGTCATTGCTCGACGTGCTGCTTCGCGGATCGAGCATTCTTACGACCTCACCCGGCTGCACTTCCCTTCGACTGTCTTGCTTTCCTCGATCACGATTTGTAAGTGACTTGAACAGCCGTTCCACCACCCGCCTACGCTCCTCGTTGCTCTTAACGACGCTTTCATAGACCTCTTCGCAGTGGTTATCAAGGATCTGCTGCAAGGGTCCTTCAATTTGTCCTATCACGCTACGACCGGACCTGTGATTTGGGGCCGTACGGATGGGGCGAGGCTTGGCAAGCTGCTCGAAGTCCTTCAGCATAAGTCTGGGTAACGCCCCCTCTTGCTCGCCTTTCGTTCGCTCAGTCGCTGCTTCCCAAAGTTGCTGCAGCGCATGTTGCATCAGAGGGAGTTTGTCGGGACCTTCTTCGGCAGGATCCTGTCGATCGCGCCCGTCCTTCACCTTCTCGTTCAACAAAACATTGACTAACTCTGCTTCAATTGCGGCGTCAAACCGCCTAAGGGGCAATTCGATGACCATCCGTTGTTCTTCGCGGGTAAGCCGGGGAGTGAGAAACGAGCTTTCGTTAATGCGTTCAGCGAGATCCGCAAACCTAGCACAATCGCCCAAATAGTCCGAACGCATTGTTAAGACGACATAAACACCATCACCGGTATTCTGCAACGCCTTCGTCAGACTGTCTACGAATTTGATTGGGCCGAACGGGTCCGGGTAGGACCGGTATCGGAAAATCTCCTCAAATTGGTCGACGATAAGGAGAAGCGCGGTTCTGGATTGGGAACGTGCCTGCCGAAGTGTCTCGGTCAGGCCAAAGGGGCTCTCAAATCTAGCTTTTGCCTGGCGGACAGATTCGGCGTCCTGACCGCTAACTCCGAGAGCGTCCCGCGTGGGCGCCTTGGCACAAAGAGCTCGGGCAAGCGCATCCTGGGGATCGTTACCCGGGCGCATCGTCACCACCGTCCAATCAAGCCCCGCCACTGGCAAGGCTCCCGACCGTAGAGACGGTACGAGCCCCGCATAAACCAACGATGATTTGCCTAGGCCCGATTCACCGACCACGGCCACAAATCCCTTCGCTTCCAAGGCATCGACTACCTCATCAACGTGCCGCTCCCGGCCAAAAAAGATCGATTGTTCTTCTTCGAAGAACGGTCGCAAGCCAGGATATGGTCGGGTCACCACTCGAGGAACTGCGATGGGCAGCGCTTCTGCGAGGCTCATGAATGGCGTCTCACTTTCTCAAACGTTTTCCCCAGCCTTACCGCTAGCGATGGCAAATTCATGTCGGGATTTGTCATCACCGGTTCGTCGCTGCTCAAGAGCATGCTGTAGGAATCCAACTCCAAATAGGTTAACGTTTCCTTCAATTCGGGAATGGCCCTCATATAGAGCGGCACCACTACCCGCTCACCACGGTACTTCTTAAACACCTCGGTTTCAATCTTCGCGTACTTCGAAGTCAAAAACTGGTTAGTGAGCAAGACAAGCACGACATCCGCAGACAACAGTTTTGCAAAGATTGTAGGATGAATTTGGTCGCCTGGCGCCATTTCATGGTCGGCCCAATCGGCGATGACGTTCCTGATTCGGTAGGTTGTTAACTCTTCCTGAAGACGGGTGAGGTCCGGCTCATTCCTATCCGAGTGCGCGTAGAAGACCTGCACTGTCTTGGCTTTCAAATCGGTATGCGCTTTCCATTCCTTGTCAACTCGGTCAAGTCCTTCTGCGATCCCCTTCTCCCGGATCTCATCGTCGCGTTGCAACGGATTGGCGGAACTTTGGGTCGCCTCCCTGACAAGAGGAATGGACTCCCGAGAGTTCATTGCCTTCTGTCTTTCTCTCCTGGCTTCCAAAACGGGCAGAAGCCTATCTGGGTCGAACCCGGAGCCGATGAAAAACCTGTCAGCCCGAAGCGCCAGAGCCTTGAGATCGTCTGGAGAATCGCTGTCATATGCGATTCGGAACGACAACTCGTTCAGGTTTGCCTTTTCCTTCATGCTTTCGACGGCTGGGTCGCCAGAATGGCAGAGCATCAGTAGGTCGAAGCGGTCTATGTCCGAGCTACCTCCAGAAGTACTCATACCGAGTGGAGGCGGCGCGGCAGCGAGCCGTTCCAAAATGTAATTCTGAAGCGAAATCGGACTGCCGCAGATTCCATCTGGCCCCGTGTGAATCGCGGTGGAATCGGTTCCCCCGCGCCAGAGAACACATTCCGCTCGACTTGCGGCCGCATAAAATCCTTGTTCCCGAATCTCATTGCTCGGGTCTTGGCCAAGAGTAAGCATTTGAACGAACAAACTAGCCTGAGCAAGGTCATCGGGAATCGCTGGGTCATCTTCGACATAGCGGCCTAGCGGCCGCACATCGGCCCCTTCTTTGGCAAGAGAAATTCTTAGACGAGTTCTCTCGATTTCAAACTCTTTTGGAACGTCTCCGAGAACGACCCTTCCTTTTGTTGGTGTTTTGCTTTCAACCATTTGAAGCAACTCTTCGACGAGTAGCGCAAACCTGACGGCCTTCACTTCGTCGTCCTTACGCAAATGATGTTCGCGCAGCTTTTCCGAGCCCGCCGGATACGGGGCAGCCGGGTCAAGGATTATCGATACTGCCCGTCTTTGTAGCATCTCGCAGTCCGCTATCGAAGCGAGCTCCTCTTCTGCATGCGGATCGATTGATCCCGACACTAACACCAGCGCGACACCGGAATCGATATATTGCCGGAGTCCAGAAGCTCTTTGACGGCATGGCCGCCCTGAATTCGAAGCCATCTTCTGGATCAGTTTTCGGATCTCTGTATCGCACGCTGGGTCCGTTTGGTTTAGAAAAATAATCTCAATATGGTCTTGTCGGCTGAATGCGCTCAGCAACGCCTCGTCGATCAACTGTTTGTTATTGAGTTCGGCGGCAAGCTCGAATCCATGCCCAGCCAACTTTGCCGTCTCCATAATGCGTCCGGCGTACGCGAGGTCGCTCTCTTCGTCATCGACTGTCGGCAGACCGTCGACGGCGGTCACGCATTTAGACAGATGGATCGCAGAAACCTGTGCCATTGCAGCTACAAGTCGGTTCCACAGAGATTGCGGATAAAACGTCGTGATCATTCCTTCGCACCGTACTACGACAGCATTTTCCTTTCAAACGGAAGAATATTCTATACCATTGTTGATCTGACCGCTAGGCATATTCGTAATAGCTGGCTGAATTGTTACACTTGGGGGCCAACCGAATTGTCCACGACTCTGCATCGCCTCTGTATTGCACACGTGGTTATCTGTGTTCACTGCCTGGGATGGAAACTTGGACTGATGTTAACACTCGCTAGCCGCCCACAAACGCTCAGCGCTCTAACGCTAGTTTCTGGGACGTCAACCGCGGATGGACTCGATCAGGCTACAGATTTGGCTGATCAGGGAATCGTTGGCGATTTGATTTCCGGGCGGGAGGGCGTCGTCGGGCCAGACGCTTTGCAATCGTGCATTTACGAACTCCTGACTGAACGTACTTTCCAACTTCCGACGACTGGCAGGTAAATCGAACACAGGCCCCGAGGCGTGACGAGGCATATGTGCCGCGGCTAGCCAAGTTTGTCGGTAGTCGGAGGCCACCGACATCCAATACAGGGGCCTCGATGCCCCAAGACGCACCAGATTCCCGGCCACCTGCTCGGATAATTTGGGTGGGAGTGATCCGGTCAACTCCGAAAGTCCCGTCCAACCTAAAACACAATCTGGATCCAGTTGAACGGCCCGTTGGTAGCAGCGAAGTGCCTCAGCATTGTCTTCGTCATATTCACAGACATTTCCGAGAATCGCGTAAGCGATCGGGTTCTTCGATCCCTGTTGGACTTGTGATTCAAGTGCGGCCTTAATCACCCGACGAACTTGGGACGGCTGTTCGTACCAAGGGTAACTCAAATCCGCCTTCATTGGAGTATTACGACAAGCATCTCGAATATCCCTGATGCCATCCGCCGTTCGATCACTCTTCAATTCGTCGACTGCCAACCTAAAGCGTGACCAAAAATCGCTGGGTAACAGCTTGAGTTCCCGGCGAAAAAGCAGAACAGCCTGCGAATACATGCCCGCCTGATCAAACTTTGACGCCTCTTGGTCGATCGCTGCCGCGAGAGAATACGAACTAAGTCGCGTCCCGTTTTCGTGGCGACCCAGCCTTCGCTCAATTGCGGCCCGCACCGATCGTGCGCCAAAGCGTCGCTGCGATGGAGTTCTCTCAAGATCGCCCGGGTCCAGTGCAATCGCATGCTCAATAGCGGACTCGGCTGCGTTCAACTTTCCAACGCTCAGAAAATACTTAGCGCTCCAAACAAGCGGCAAAGGGTCGGTCGGATGCTCTCGTGTGAGCCTTTCGAAGAGGTGGGCCGCGTAAGTCGGGTCGATTTCGAACAGCAAGGCATAGTCCTGCTCGTCACTGGGAACGCGATCAAGCTCATGATCGACGATTTCCCTCGCTTCCCTGGCCCGACCAACCTTGGCGAGCGCGCTGGCCGCCTTGAAAATAAAATCTCGGTTGCCGGAATCACTGATGTAGGCTAGGTCGGTACAGCCCCAGCCACTAAATCTCTCTAATAGAGTCACCACGTCCCGGTACCTTCCGAGTCGGTAGTAGAAGTTAGCGAGTGCGATGGCTGCGCTTGGTGCGGCTGGTGGGTAGCTGTTGATCTTGCCACTCACCGCCTCGCGCAACGTTTCGATGAGACGTTTTTCTATCTTTGGCCCCCGACCTTGCGCCAATAGCGCGGCCACCACGCCATCATCCGTAACACCAAAATCCCCATAAACGGACGTCTCAGCCTCGTCCAGGCCGCGACGGATGAGATCGGGACGCTTCAACGCCTCACCAACAGGCAGGTACATACTTGTAATCAGGCCATCACGATTATTCGGCGGATCCTGAAGAAGCAGCTGCGCCGCCTCACGGAGTTTCCCTTCCGCTAAATAGGCTTTGCGGAGGTAGATCTCCGCGTTATCCTTGCGGTAGCCGTGGGATAGCCCAACAATACGCTTAAGAAACTGTTCCGTTTGCGTCGAGCTTTGGTTGTCCGTGGCAAAAGAGAAGTAGAGCTGAGGCAGTCCCGAATCGGGATGGGATAGCGCGAGATCACCTAAGAATTCTAAGAAGGGCACTAGTTTCGAAGTACGTTTAAGCCGATCTACAATGGCATCTTCCGGCTGCCCGTTCCAAGGGAATCCGAGCGATTCGGCATGAGTGATTGCCAACTGCTTAGCCTCCCGTGCTTGACCATCCACATACAGGTCAACAACACAGTTTGTAGCTGCGCCATCGAACGTCGACCAGGTCATTGGGTTCATGTTGGCAATGCCGGCTTTGATGCTCGGGAAGCGACGGCAAAATGTCTGGAACAGCCTTCCCGATCCGGGCAAACTCGCGAGAGTCCACTGAGGCCAGGCAACGCGATCGGCTAACTCGACCACTAAGTCCCTTGCCAGACTTTCAGTCGACCGAGCAACGCGCCCCAATTGGGAGAACGTTAATTCCGCCTTGGCGTTGAGGAGGATGTAGGTCAGCAACTTGCGTGCCCGTTCTTTGCCGAGAATCGGCGCCACATCTGGGATATCCATCGAAGGCCCGCCCCTCATTGGTGTGCCGTAAGCTTTTGTATCGGCAGCGTGGGATTTTAGTAGGTTCTCGATCCTGTCGGCATCTCGAATCCTTTCCGCGATGCGTAGGCTGATCTCCTCGTACCAGTAAGGCGACACGTCATCAAACTTCGCTTCCATCGATTTCATAAGCGTCGAGGCAGCCTGGTATTTATCTTCCAACACATACACGAGGAGCAACAGCGCTTGATTCTTTTCGTCGTTCTGCCCGCTTAGTTGGCGCTCAATGACGGGCCAAGCAGTCGGGGAAGGAAGCGCCTTCAATACTTCGGGGAAATACCCTCTTTGATACAAGGGAGCATCCTTTGTCACTAAGGCAAAACATCGTCGCACGAAGGCAAGCCAGTCGGTAGCCGCTTGTTCGGGCGGCAAAGTGGCGACGCGAAGCCCGAATGCCTCCAATTTGTTAGCGAACAAAACCCTAGGATCGGCCAGCGACGAGTTTGAGGGAGGCGTCCGCATTTTCGAGAGCACCGCATTGGCTCCCATGTAGTCAGTCGGGGTCTGACCGAAGGGGCTAGTACAGACCGCCCCAAGCAAGCAAAGGCCGGGGCGCATCGTCATCTCTTCCCCCCCCGGAAGTGCGGCGATGAGCGATGCCAAATCCGTGATAGTTCGACAACTCCCAACGATCGAGCCAGGAGTCGCCGGCCAATACCGGCTACGCTGGTAATCAGTGTTTTGATTTGTCTCAGAACTCAGCGCGACCTCGCTTTCAGGTAACACAAACACGGGCATATCCAACGAGATTGCTCCGCTTAGGGCATGTTGAGCGGTCGACCACACATCTGCAAAGTTGCTGACGTAGCCAACTGTCGCGAGCGAATCTAGGGGGTCGAGGCGGATCAGGTTCTCCAGAATATCTTCGCTCAGCCGACGATCATTCGGAAACATAGACTCGAGGCCCGCGAGACCTTGCCATGCAAGCAGATAATTGCGATCGAGCGATACCGCCTTCACGTAAGACGACACCGCCTCTCCCTCCCGACCTGTATTCTCGTAGAAGGATCCAAGAACTACATACGCGGAAGCCCGAGTAGGATTTTCTCGGACCTGTTTACGCAGAATATCCTCGCACATGGAAAAGAACCCAGAATCAACCTCCCACCACCAATTGGAGTCAGTAGCGGGACCGACTTGGGTCGATAATAGACGACAAGCCTCCTTGATCTGTGCCATAGACTCCGTCCGCTTGCCGGAGTCAAAGAGATCCTTAGCAACTTGAAACCTAAGCACAAAATCATTTGGGTCTTCGGTCAAGGCCATTTGCCTCTTTGAGGGGCCTTCGATTTCAAGGGATCGTCCAGTCGAATCGAAGTATTTAGCAAAGTTCTCGAATTTTCGCAGATGGACCCGTGAGTCTTCCAATTTGCCTTCCGCCCGCTCGACGCCGGACAAAATGCTCCACGCTTGGAAGCGCGCACGGCTAAACCACTCTTGCGTATTCTGGGGATCGAGGGCAATTGCCTGTCGCACAACTTTCTCGGCTTCGGCAAGTCGGCCTCGTTGACGCAGCCACTCGGCCTTCCACATGAGCGGTCGGCTAGCCAAAGGTGAGACTCGGTGCATCGTATCTAGCAGCTCGCCTGCGTTTTCAGGGTCCAGTTTCAGAAGCAGTTCGTAAGCTTCATCTAGGTCGCGCTGAGACTGAAGGACGAAGTGCAGAACTCGCATTGCCTCTTTCTTTCGACCGACTGCGGCCAGCGATCTTGCCGCAAGAAAAGGAATGGATTTCTCGCCATCGACGTCTGATTGTAAAAAAGCTAAGTCGGCGACACCCCAGTTTGGCGCTTGTTCCAACAGTGACACGATATCCGCGTGTCTACCAACCGTCCCATATAGCTTGACCAAGTAGGTCAGCTCCTGGCTCCCACGAGGTGGCGTTGAATAACCTTCCTGGTTCACTTCCCAACGCAAGACGTCCGCCAAAAACCTCTCCGCTTCTGCCCCCCGGTGATCTCTAACGAGCTCAGAGAAAACCCAATCCTGCTGAAAGGCGCCGAAATTGGATTTGAAACCTTTCTCGGCGTCTGCGATGGCAGAATCGACGAAATCCTGGCGATGCAAATACCGTCCAAGTGTCGCCAATTTGGGATCAAACATCGAAGAGCCGTTTGGATTGAGGTTCGAACCGCCCGTGAGCTGTTTGTACAGCAGATCACCGGCTTCTTTAACCTCGTGCTTCGCAAGAAGGTCCGTAACAATCCGATCCGTCTGATCACCAAGTGCTGCTCGCTTGGGCTCAGGAACGTGCAAAAGGAAGTCATCGATTCGTCGCTTGAAGCCAGCTGAATTGCAAAATGCGACGTAACCGCCAAATAAGTTCATCGATGGATTGCCGGAAAGCAGGGTTTCCAGGAACTGAGCGAACTCCTCCAACTTCCCTCGTTTATTAAGGAGTCCGATTTCGTCGTCGACGTTCCTCGATATAAACCAATATAAGTTTTCTTGTGTCGTTGCGAGTGGAAGCGCGTCGGCGGTACGGTTGTTTGCAACGAGATAGATGACATATCGGAAAGCGGCTTCCGAGTAGGAGTCTGGGGCCAAATTTGAATTCGGTTGAACACCCCGCAGAGAACTCGAAAACCTCTTGCTGAGGGCAGCGAACAACGGTCCGCCGTCCACGTGGTTGGCCAGCGACCATTGAGGATGCTTTAGCCTGTCAACAATTTCCAATGCCGTATCACGGGCAAGTTTTTTGAACGATGCGCTCCCTTCTACTTTGATCTCGCCGTCAAACGATTGGAGTAGATCGCGAATCAAGACACGAGCTCGATCCGGTCCAATCAGCAGATCAAGGTCGGAAAGCGTGATCGATTTGCCCGGGCCGTTCGCTTCAGTTTTTAAGCCTAAGACGGTTGCTTCCCTTCGGTAAGCGCTTTCGATCAGGTCCCCTCTACCCGTCGTAATGGCCAGATCGACATACACCGTGGCTGCCAAGAGCTCCTGCTCCGGCGAAAACCCCTTGCTCCGGCCAAGGCAAGTCCGGGCCTGATCTATGTGCCCCTGAAAGACATCTACCAAGGCGAGCATCGCCAAATCTCGTGCCGAATGCGGGTTCGATGACAGCCGGCGGTTTAGCTGAAGTTCAAGCTGAGGCCAGACCCGAGGCGCGGGGAGAACCGAAATGATGGGCATCAGAGAAGAATTGACATCACCAAATCCCCGTAAGTACGTATCCGTGGTTAATGGGCCAATTCGGTCGGTTAGACCTAACCATTGCCGAGCGGATTCCACATTTGACAGGGAGCCAGCCTGATGTCCGTAAGCTTCAATGGAGCGCCTAAACACGTCAGCCTGGTCGATTTTCTTCGACACCGACGCGGGCGAGTTGATCGCCTTGAGGGCGCCCTCGGCGCCTAAATAGGTTTGTCCAAAGCCAAGTCCGCCAGCCGAAGCAAACAAAAGCAGGACACAAGCTTTTACCAACATGTCTGCACCCACAGACCATTATAAGACAAGGTTCGTAAGAGCGCCGCCATCGGCGCTCGCGGCAACCGCACTGGGGTTTTCCAAACGGGTTCAGGGTTCAGGAAAAGGCTAGCGTCTACTTCACATAAATGAGCAACTTTTACTTGATTTTTCAGATTCTTAACTGATTTTTCAATACTCCATCACTCCATCACTCCGGTTCTTTCCACTCTCCACTCTCCACTCTCCACTCACTACTCTCCACTCACTACTCGCTGCTTTCTCCGACCTCCAAAACGCGGGTTACTCTACCGGAATGGTGAACCAGAATCTGCTGCCGACACGGGGCTCGCTTTCGACACCGATTTGGCCTCCGTGGGCTTCTACGGCTAGTTTGCAAAACGTAAGGCCCAGTCCGGTACTCATTGAGCGGCCAGCCTTTCGTTCTTCGACCTGGCCGAACTTCTCGAAAATGCGACCGAATGCCTCGGTAGGAATCCCTTCTCCCGTATCGCGCACCGAAAACTCCGCCATTCCACAGTCGGAGCGATACATAACTTCCACAGTAACAATACCGCCGGATGGCGTAAATTTTATCGCATTGCCAAGCAAGTTCACCAAGGTGCGCGAGAGCTTGCTCCCGTCCCCTCGCACACGCGGTACATCGGCTGAGATCTGAATCGCAACCTTCAGCTGTTTATCGTCGGATAACGATTTGACTTGCCCAACGGCGGACTCAACCAATTCGAGTACCGGCAATTCGGAATACTCAATCGGCATAGAGCCGGACTCAAACTTTTCTACGTCAAGCAGATCGTTGATCATCCCAAGCAGAGTCTGCCCGCCGCTAACCGCAATGTTTTTCATCTCGAGCTGGTCAGCGTTTAATTCGCCCATAAGGTCCAACGTTTGCATCCCGACGATGACGGAACTGAGTGGTGTGCGCAAGTCGTGGATGATCATATGTGTAAGGTTGTCTCGCTCCTTTTCGAGTTCCTCCAGCCGTTTGAAGCTCTCTTTCAGCTGCTCGAAGATTAGAGATTCCCGGTCGCGGGCGAGTTTTTTGCCGAGACAAGCTCCAATTCGCGCCTTTAGGAGGGTTGGATTAAAAGGCTTATGAAGATAATCCTCGGCGCCCATTTCGATGCACTTCACGACGGAATCCAGTTCGCTCAAGGCTGAAATCATAATCACCGGGATGTGCTTTAGGTTCTCGTCGGCCTTGAGTCGACGCAGAACCTCGAAGCCGTCCATTTCCGGCATCATGATGTCCAGTAAGACAAGATCGAAACTGGTCTTGCGAACCATCTCCATGGCTTGACGGCCGTTCTCGGCGGTTGCGACCACGAAGCCTTGACGCTTTAAGCGACGTGTGAGCACGTCCCGGTTTGCTTCGACATCGTCGACAACCAGCATACGTCGCTGGTCGACAGCCGAGACAGGTTCTCCGAGAACGGCCCCTTCGGATTGTTTTTCCGCTCGGGCCAGATACCCCGCGGGCAGGTCGTGTGCCGTAAAAGTATCCGCCTTCCGTTGATCCGTTGTAGAACCCGTCGTCGAATAGAAATGCGAATCAATGAGCCTCAATAGTTGCTGACCAGCACCTCGAACACTAGCCAGGTCTGGCACAAGGTGTTCCAGTCCAACCTCCTGGGCTTGCTCCTCTAGCATTTCGGAGTAGCCAATGATCTGATTTAGAGGTGTTCGCAGATCATGAATCAAGTTCGGTGGAAGCGCGTGGCGCTGAATATAGTCTGCCCCTAAACTCAAAGCAGTCATTACACACGCTCCGCGGCATTTGCGGTCGCTAAGCCGTTCAAAAGCGCCTCGATTTTACTAAGCAGCCTCGGTAGGTCGATTGGCTTGGTGTCATAGTCGTTGCAGCCGGCTTCGAGTGCCTTATCACGGTCGCTTGACATTGCGTGCGCGGTGAGCGCTATCACTGGAATGTGCTTTGTTTCCTCGTCGGCCTTAAGACGGCGAGTTGCTTCCCAGCCGTCGAGAACGGGAAGGCTCATGTCCATCAACACCAAGTCGGGAGCTTGGCCTTTGGCCATCGCGACCCCGCTCATCCCGTCTATCGCTTGGACCACCTCGAATCCCTTGCGCTCCAATCGGCGAGACAGCATATCTCGGTTCATTTCATTGTCTTCAACTAGCAATATTTTAGGCATCGGCGTTCAGGAAGGCGGTTCGCAGTACAGTTTTTTTGTCAGATCGTGTCGTCTAGCTAGCTCTTGGCTCGAACGACAGAGATAGCAATGAGGTCGCTGACCTGTTGCAACAGGTCGTCGCGCGAAAAGCTCGTCTTATGGAGAATCGTAGAGACGAAACCGTTCAGCCGGTGTCGTTCCTCGTCATCGAGATCCTTGGCAGTGAGCACAACGATGGGAATTAAGCGCCACTCCGCGTTTAAGCGCATTCGATCGACAAACTCGAATCCGTCCATTTCCGGCATCATCAGATCAAGCAGGATCAAGCAAGGAAGTTCCGATTCCATGAGTTCGAGAGCCTCTTTGCCGTTTACTGCTTCTCGGACCTTCCAGCCCTCCCGTTCTAACATGCGTCGCGTAACCTCGCGAGTCGCGGCGTCGTCTTCGACGAGGAGGACCGGACACGGCCCTTTGGAACACGCGTATTTTCTAAGCATCCTCAGCAGGTGTTGGCGATCCACCGGCTTCGTTGCATATTCGGTTGCACCCAATGTAAATCCCCGATCAGGGTCATCAACCATCGTCAGCATGATCACGGGGATCTCAGCGAGTACTGGATCTGCCTTGAGTTCGGATAGTACGGTCCATCCATCCATGTCCGGCATCATCACGTCCAGCGTGATCGCAATCGGCCGCAACTGGCGCGCGAGCCGAATTCCCACCTCTCCTCCCGAAGCGGTACGAACACTGAAGCCTTCTTTTGTTAAGAATCGGTGTAGTAGGTTTCGCTGGGCGGGATCATCATCGATCACGAGAACATAATTCGAGGAGGTCGGCGCCGCTTCGGAAACATCGACTCCGCCACTGTTAGCGAAAGTCAGAACGTTCTCCGCCGCCGGTTCCTCGACCGTGACAATCGGTTCAGCCTCGATTACGACCGCCGGAAGTTTTATGGTAAAAACGCTCCCTTTGCCTACTTCGCTAAAGACAGTCACATCGCCCCCCATCATCTGGCAATACCGGCGAGTGAGCGCAAGTCCCAGCCCGGTACCTCCAAACTTTCTAGTCGTAGATGCGTCTGCCTGGGTGAAATCTTTAAAAAGCTTGAGTATTTGAATCGAGCTTAATCCGATCCCGGTGTCCGTAACACGAAACACGATCCAATCTCCGCCGTCCATCGTTTGCCGGCCAGCTTCCAACGTGACGCTTCCTTCGTGTGTGAATTTCACGGCATTCGACAACAGATTGTATAAGCCCTGTCGGACTTTGATCTGGTCCCCATGCATCTCACCTAAATCGGAGGCAAGATTGATCAGGAGAGTATTGCCATTGTTGTCGACAATGGGCTGGATGGTCGACGAAACTTCGTCGATCATCTTTGCTATGTCGAAGTTTTCTAAGTACAAATCCATCTTGCCGGCCTCGATCTTCGACAGGTCGAGGATATCGTTGATCAGGGCCAACAGATGTTTGCCGGCGGCGCTGATCTTTTCGAGGTCCGAGCCGAATTCGCTCATACTCAGCTCCATCGCTTCCTCATGAAGCATTTCGGAGTAGCCCAGAATGGCATTGAGTGGCGTGCGCAACTCGTGGCTCATATTTGCGAGGAACAAGCTCTTCGTTTTGTTGGCGTTTTCTGCCGCCTCTTTTGCCTTCGCAACGTCTTCTTCGGCTCTCCTTCGCTCGGTGACGTCTTCCATCGCCAACACCAGCAACTCGCCATGGTGGCCTGCCTGAAGCTTGCGTGCGTTCAAAAGCATGACGCGCTTGCCAATCGCGGGGAAATCGTGTTCCAATTCAAAATCGTTGAAGAAGGAGCTTTTCGGAACGATATCTTCTAGCAGCGTTCTGAGATCCGGAATATCCCACTGACCATTTCCAAGTTCATAAATAAGCCGGTTCTCGGTTTCTTTCGACGAGACACGAAAGGTTTGATAGAACGCACGGTTGCCGGACCGCACTCGCAATGTGGTGTCAAGAATAAGCAGCGGTTCGCGAACCGTATCCACGATATTTTGGGCGTACGTTTCGATCGCCTTTAAGTCCGCCTCTGCGCGTCGACGCTCCGTCACATCTTCCATCGCCAGAACCAACAATTCGCCATGATGGCCAGCCTGCAGCTTGCGAGCGTTCAGGAGCATCACCCGCCGCCCGATAGCCGGGAAATCGTGTTCGAGCTCAAAGTCGTTGAAGACTGAACTCTTCGGAACAATATCCTCTAAGAGAGTTCTTAA
>Ga0206958_1084_pt1 | contig 28461 bp, 26 predicted proteins | sample Alteio_BWOrgHeat_33_FD_152968 | JGI IMG/M metagenome (GOLD analysis project Ga0206958, IMG submission 152968) | Enriched cells from forest soil in Barre Woods Harvard Forest LTER site, Petersham, Massachusetts, United States -... | ecosystem: Environmental > Terrestrial > Soil > Temperate forest >... | reverse complement strand
GTGCCTATGCCGAGGCCGTGCAGACCGGCAATCTTCTCTTCCTTAGCGGGATGCTTCCTGCCGTTGGGCACGAGCCGAAGTTCGTCGGCCGTCTGGGAAAAGAACTGGACGCCAAAGCAGGCAGAGAGGCGGTCCGGATTGCTGCCCTGAATGTTTTGTCAGCGACGAGGCAGAAGCTGGGCTCGCTCGACAAAGTAACCCATGTCGTTCGGCTGTGCGTTTATCTCGCAACGCATGGAGATTTTTTCGATCAACCGAAAGTCGCCGACGCCGCCTCCGAGCTATTCCGCGATGTTTTTGGCGAGGACAAGACCTCGGTCCTCATGGTGTTAGGAGTGGCAAGTCTTCCTCTGGGAGTGCCGGCGGTGGTTGAGGTCACTCTGGAAGTCGACGCTCATTCGTAGCAGAGCTAGAGAAAACCTTTCCATTGTGAGAAGACGCCAGGCTTGAGCAAGTCATTTAGAAAGGACAAGTGCAATGTCATATGTAAACGTCGGCAAGGAAAATTCGAGCAACATCGATCTCTACTACGAGGACCACGGTTCTGGTCACCCGGTTGTGCTGATTCACGGATATCCACTGAGCGGCGCTTCGTGGGAAAGGCAGGTTCCGGTCCTTTTGAGTAAGGGACACCGTGTCATCACCTATGACCGCAGAGGCTTCGGGAAATCCAGTCAGCCGACCACAGGCTACAACTACGACACGTTTGCCGAAGACTTGCGGAAACTGCTTGCGCATCTCGATCTCCATGATTTTTCGCTCGTTGGGTTTTCCATGGGAGGCGGAGAAGTGGCGCGCTACATCGGAAAATACGGATCCAAAGGCGTCCACAAGGCAGTCATCATTTCCGGAATCCCGCCGTTCCTCCTGAAGACGCCCGGCAATCCGGAAGGTATCGACAAAGGCGTTTTCGAGGGAATCGAGAAAGCCGTCGCTGCGGACCGGTACGCGTTCTTCACGGAGTTCTTCAAGAACTTCTACAACACCGATCTGCTCTTAAACAAGGGCATTTCGGAGCAGGCCGTTCAGGCAAGTTGGAACTTGGCTGCAGGTTGCTCGGCTACCGCCAGCCTCGCCTGCGTCGCAACGTGGCATGAGGATTTCCGAGAAGACTTGAGCGCAGTCGATGTTCCAACGCTCGTCATACACGGGGATGCAGACAGGATTCTCCCGATCGCTGCTGCGGGGTCGCGAACCGCCAAGCTGATCAAAGGAGCTCGCCTTGTGGTTGTAAAGGACGGGCCGCACTGCGTGCCCTGGACACATGCGGACGAAGTGAACGCCGCGTTGTTGAACTTTCTCGGGAAAGCTCCAGAGCGGAGCGCGGTCTAAGCGCAGAGTCAAGGATTTCGATGAAAACAGCACCTAAGGAGTCGATGGCACCGCGACCGGCCGTTGAACGGATCGGCACGTTCGCAGCTGCAGTTCGCTCGGAGCACTTGACGATCGAGAATCGGCAGCTTTTCAAGCGCAACATTCTGGACAGCATCGCGTGCGCTATCGCCGCCGTCGCGGGTGCGTCGCTCCAAACGCTACGCGAACAGATCGAAGAATATCGGGCCCCGGGTCGTTGCACGTTGATTGGCGGCAGCAAAACCTCCCCCGATCAGGCAGCACTGTTCAACTCCGCCCTTGTGCGTTATGTGGACCTTCTTGATAGCTACATGGCACAAGGAGGACTTTGCCACCCTAGCGACAACTTCGGGACGATCCTTGCAGCAGCCGAGTACGTAGGAGCATCTGGCGAGGAATTCATGCTGGCACTCGCTGCAGCCTATGAAATCCAATGCAGATTTACAGCCTCCGTGCCCGTGATGGCGAAGGGCTTCAACCATGCCATTCAACTTGCGATTTCTGCCGCGGCGGGTGCGGGTAGACTCTTCGGACTCTCCGTTAACGAACTCGCGAATGCGATCGCGATTGCGACCGTCGACAACATTTCGCTCACTTGCGTGCACGCCGAACCGGTATCGCAATGGAAAGGCTTCTCACCTGGGATCACCGGGATGCGCGCCGTTTACGCCGCTTCTCTGGCTAAGCGCGGTTTCACTGGTCCGAAGGGTCTCTTTGAGGGGCCATATGGTCTGGAGCAGATGTTCGCCCAGTCGATTTCTGTTAACTGGGAGAACCCCTCGCTCGACGTCGTGAAGCAGACTGTGATGAAGAAATACTGCTCGCTCATTCACGGCCAGCCGGTGCTCGAAGCTGTCCTGGATCTGAAGCGTCGTCACGGTCTTGCCGCCAACGAAATTGAGAATGTTCATTGCAATGTTTTCAGACCGGCGTTCGAATTCGCCGGAGGCGGGAGCTTCGGCCCGAAGGACCATCCAAAGATCAAGGAGCAAGGTGACTACAACCTCAAATATCTGGTTGCTGTAGCGCTGCTCGACGGTCAAGTCGGGCCCGCGCAATTGGAAGAGCTAAGAATTCAGGCACCCGATGCTCAGGCGCTGCTCGCGCGTGTCGAAATTCATCCCGATGAGCGCTTCAGCGCTCGCTATCCACAAGAGCTTGGCGCCGATGTTGCGATTGGCACCAAAGACGAGCGCGTCTTTCTGAAGGAACAGCATGGCTATGAGGGAGGGCTGAACAGTCCTATGTCGTGGGACCGCACGGTCGAGAAGTTCCACTGGCTCGCTGAACCTTTCGGCGATGAAGACCTTCGAAACAGGCTCATCCAGGTTGTGCAGGAACTCGATGCGCGACCGATCTCGGATCTTATGGATTTGCTCGCGCAGGTGCGGTGCACCGCGACCTTTCCGAGAACTCACCCCGGCATTCAGTGACCGTTCCGCGTCGATAGGAGGCGCCGGACGGATTGCAACCTCGACGATTGAAGGGCAAGGAGGAGACGCGGCAAGACCGAAGGGGCATTTTGCCAGACGTGAGGATGACCTGGTTTTGATCTGAGGAAAACAGATTCGATTTCAAAAAGGAGAATCAATGAAAACAAAAGGAAAAGTCTTGGTACTCGTCTCGAGCGGTCACGGTTTGCCCTTGCAAGATGGCAAGGTCTATGCCGGAGCTGGCTACTACCTCAACGAGCTGACGGTTCCGGTTCGCGCCCTGATGAAGGAGGGCTACGAAATCACTTTTGCCAACCCGAAAGGCAACACGCCGCAACTGGATGTTAATTCAGCTACAGCCATGTTCTTCGGCGGGGACGAGGCGAAGCTTCAGGACTACCTAAACTTCCGCGACAGCCTGACTGGACTCAAAAATCCATCTCGTATCTCGGATGTCATCGCATCGGGCCTGGATCAATATGACGCTGTTTTCGTCCCCGGCGGCCACGGCCCGATGATCGATCTTCTCGAGGATCCCGATGCGGGCACCGTGCTGAGACACTTTCACAAAACTTCCAAGCCTACGGCAGTGCTCTGCCATGGCCCGATTTCACTTCTCGCGGCTCTTCCGAATGCGTCGGAAGTCGTCGGCGCGCTGAAGACGGGCGACGCCGCTGGAGCGCGGGCAAAGGCGCAAGGTTGGATTTATTCCGGATATAAGATGACCATCTTTTCGACAGCGGAAGAGCAGCAGCGGGAACCGATTGAGATTGGCGGTAAGGTGCTCTTCTATCCGGACTTCGCCTTGCGTGCGGCGGGCGGTGACGTAAGTGTGGTGGCTCCATGGAAGAGCTACGTCCTTCAAGATCGCGAGTTGATCTCAGGTCAGAACCCGTTCTCTGATGAAGCGCTTCTGAAGCTTCTTCTACCGGCACTCGACGAGAAGAAGAAGAAGTGAGTCGGTAAAAGAAATCAAACCAAGATCAGTGAGTGCCGGATTCCATTCAATCTGGCACTCACCAAACTTTCGGCGCAATGCGTTCATGCCAATTGGATGATCATGACTGCTTCCTGGAACCAGAATCGGCTCACCGCCATGCTCGGAATCGAGTATCCGATCATTCAAGGTCCGCTTGGCGGATTGTCATCGCAAAGACTGACGGCAGCGGTCTCGAACTTTGGCGGACTCGGATCGTTCGGCGCTCACAGCCTGACGCCGGGAGCGATCAAAAGCACGATCTCCGAGATTCGCTTCCTTACATCGAAGCCGTTCGCGATGAACTTGTGGGTGTCGACGGAAGACGAAGAGGCTCGAACATCTGACGAAAACGCATTCAACCGAAGCCTCGCGCCACTTGCTGCCCACATCGAAGGCTTGGGAGCGCCGCGTCCAAGGTACAAGCCATTTTCGCCAAAGCAATTTGAAGATCAGGCGCGTGTGTTACTGGACGCGAACGTCCCGGCGTTCAGCTTCATCTTCGGAATTCCGGCGAGAGAAATCTTGGACGAGTGTCGGGCAAAGGGCATCGTCACCATCGGTACGGCGACAACCCCCGACGAGGCGGCAGCTCTTCGAGATGCGGGCGTGAATGTCATTGCCGCTTCTGGCTTCGAAGCCGGAGGGCATCGTGGCTCATTTCTGCGGCCAGCGGAGGATTCGCTCACCGGCACGCTGTCGCTCGTCCCACAAGTCGTTGACGTCGTCGATGTGCCGGTGAGCGAATCCTCCGCTGGCCGCAGAAATGAGCCACGATGCCCTCCGGATTGCTGCGGGGGGAATAGGAGATGCGCGAGGCGTGGTCGCCGCGCTGGCTCTCGGCGCAGAGGCCATCCAAATGGGAACCGTATTCCTCGCGTGCGATGAATCCGGCGCCAGCCGCCTGCATCGCGAAACTCTGCGACAACACCATGCCGGACATACTGCCTTGACGAAAGGTTTCACCGGAAGACTCGCGCGTGCAGTGCACAACCGCCTGCTCGAAGACTTGAACCGAAACGCGACCGAGATTTTGCCATACCCGCTGCAACGAGAACTCGTCAGAAATCTCGCGATCCCGGCAGAGGCGGCGGGCCGGGCCGATCTTGTGCCTATGTGGGCCGGACAGAGCGCCAATCTTTCGACTTGCACAAATGTATCGGCTTTCTTGACCTCGTTGGTCGAGGAGATTTCTGAAATCGCGGAGCCCATCGTGCGCTGGAGCGCGGCTTATCGTGAGAAGCAAAATCTTAAATAAGGAGAAAAAAATATGGCAACGTCAAATATCACCGACAAGGTTGTGGTAATCACCGGAGCCAGCAGCGGAATCGGGGAAAGCACCGCGAAGTTTCTCGCAGAACACGGAGCAAAAGTTGTACTTGGGGCGCGGCGTTTGAGCCGGATCGAGACAGTGGTTCAAGAGATCTCGGCTTCTGGCGGCAAGGCCATCGGCTTTGCTACCGATGTGACGAAGCGCGCAGAAGTCGAAGCGCTCATCGAAGGGGCCGTCAAGGGTTTCGGCCGCGTCGATGTGATCATTAACAATGCCGGAATTATGCCCATCGCACCGATCAACGCACTCAAGGTAGATGAATGGGACCGGCAGATTGACGTCAATATTAAGGGACTTCTGTATGGAGTTGCCGCTGCCCTGCCTCACATGCAGAAGCAGAAGAGCGGTCACATCATCAACATTGCCTCTGTTTTCGGGATCAAGATGTTCGCCCCGGGCGGGGTGGTCTACTGCGCGACCAAGGCAGCTGTGCGCGCGTTGACGGAAGGCCTGCGGATGGAACTGCACTCCCAAAATATCCGCTGCACGATGATCTCACCTGGCGCGATTGCGACAGAATTGTCGGAGAGCAGCTCGGACGAGGGCACCAGAAAGAATTTGCGCGAGTTCATGAAAATGGCCATCCCGGCCAGCGCCATCGCGAGAGCCATCGCCTTCGCAATCGAACAACCAGCCGACGTGGAAGTCGATGAGCTGGTCATCCGCCCGACCGTACAGGACTTCTAACGCGAAGACGACGATGCACCCTTTCTACTCGCTCCGTTGGTCTCGAGTGTTGCAGGTTTGTTGCAGTTTATAAAAGTAACCAATTCAAGAAATGGCGAGCGTGCAAGGAGGACTTATGTCCAACGACAAAACAGGAAGCACCGTGAATGCGAGTGGAGCGTTGCCGCCCACAGCAAACAATCCTCTCGACTTTGTGCCCGACCAAATTCCTTTCGACACTCCGTATGGCCCACCGATATCACTCGACCGCGCCCAGGCGGTTATTCACGCAGCGGTGACAGAGGCGAAGAGGCGGAATTGGAAAATGAACGTAGCAGTGACCGATTCCGGCGCCAACCTTGTCGCCTTCCAACGAATGGATGGTGCGATGCTAGCTGCGATTCAGATTGCCGAGCATAAGGCGCGAGCAGCCGCGACCTTCCGGCGCGAAACGAAGCAATTCGAGGACGGTATCAACCTGATGCACCTCAACTATTTACTCGCGTTCGATGGAATCATCGCCTCTCGAGGCGGCATTCCATTGGTCGAACAGGGAGCAATCATCGGTGCAATCGGTTGTTCGGGAGGCACGGATTCCCAAGATGAGATCGTCAGCAAGGCAGGCGCGGCAGTGATAAACCAACCATCCGCAGTAAGCAAATAATCCGAATATCGAGAAAGCGTTGAGGGAAATCAGCCGGTTTCCGGAACAAAAATAGACTGGAGAATGCCATGACAAACGCAAGCGCACCAACGAAGCCCGCACAGATCCGAGTTGCCCGGCCCTCGCCCGCTTATTGGCGAGTCACAATCGACAATCCGCCGATCAACGTGATGGGTCCGCAGATGGTCGTAGAGTTTCAGGAACTCATCGGCGCTCTCGAGGCTGACGAGCAGGTCAGGGTCGTAGTCTTTGACAGTGCGGTCGATGACTACTTCCTGAATCACTCCGATTTCACGGCCAAGCTTGAGGATCTGACCGGAATGCCCGCAGGACCCACAGGCTTGCCACCATGGCCGGATTTTCTTGTCCGACTAACGCACTTGCCAGTCGCATCCATCGCACTCATCCGCGGCCGGGCGACTGGCAACGGGAGCGAGATCACACTGGCCTGCGACATGAGTTTCGCCAGCCGGGAAAAGGCCATCATCTCGCAGTGGGAAGTGGGAGTGGGGATGGTCGCTGGCGGCGGCCCCATGGCGCGCCTGCCCCAACTCATCGGCCGCAACCGCGCACTCGAGGTGCTCTTGAGTTCGGACGACATCCGGGCGGAACAAGCCGAGGCCTACGGCTACGTAAATCGCGCGTTGCCCGACGCTGATCTGGACTCATACGTGGAGGCGCTCGCGAACAGAATCGCCAAGTTTGACAAATGGGCGATCGCTCAAACAAAACGCCTCGTCAACGCTAGTCTCCCGCCGGACGTCGAGCTTGGCGCCGGGTGGGACGCGTGCATCGCTTCACTCGGCCGCCCCGCTGCGCAAAATGGAATCAAGGCGCTGATGGCGCGCGGCTTCCACAAGCCGGGGGATGTCGAAAATCGGCTTGGATACTATCTCGCGCAAATCGCGCGTTAGGCCTGCGCTCGACGCTATTCTCAACTCCAGGACGTCGAGGCATCCGACCGACAACCGAAGTGCTGGGGAACTGATATCGGCGGGATTCATATGCGGTCCACAAAACGCTTTATCCGAAATCAGCGACTCGCGTCGGGAGTTACTCCTCCTATGGATCGTCGCTCGTTTCTTCGTGGCATGGTTGCCGCGAGTTGCTTTTGCAGTTTGAGTTCAAGAGGGAAGATTTCTATGTCACACACGCCAATAACGATCAACACCGAAGCAGGGGATCAGAGAGTGAGGCAACATCAACCCGGTCAGGGTGTCTTCCAGGCGATCGTGCCGGAAGAAATCGATTGGAAACCTTTTGCGGCGTTTCCACCTTCAGTGCGTCTGGCCGTTCTTGTAGGTCAGCCATCACAGGAAGGCCCTTACGTCATCAGGGTCAAAGTGCCTCGCGGTGTGAAGTTGATGCCACACAAGCATCCCGAGGACCGGACCTACACCGTCATTTCCGGTGTCTTCTACATCGGGCTGGGTGATCAGTTCGATGCTGGCAAGCTGGAGGCGTATCCGCCCGGGACTGTGATCGTTCTCCCGGGTGATACCGCCCATTTTCACTGGGCCAAGTCGGGAGAATACATCACGCAGGTGAACGCCATTGGTCCGCTAGGCCTTAGTTACTTGAACCCGAAGGACGATCCGCGAAATCGGGACTCCGGAACATAGAGATAGAGATCAGGAGGAATAATGAGGACTACCATTCAAGTCTGGCGTGTGTTGCAGCTCCTCTTTCTTGTAGTGCTCGCATCGTCACAATCGCTGGCCCATGCCCAAGGAAAGGAACGTCCCGTGAAGCAGCCGACTTTTTATCGCACGATACAGGTAGATGGACTGTCCATCTTTTACAGAGAGGCTGGGCCAAAAGACGCGCCGACGCTCTTGCTGTTGCACGGGCTGCCTTCCTCATCGCGGATGTTCGAGCCGCTATTTTCTCGACTCTCCGATCGCTATCACCTTATCGCGCCAGATTACCCGGGCTTCGGACACAGTGATTGGCCCGACCCGAAGAAATTTGCGTATACGTTCGACCACCTTGCGGCAACGATGAATCATTTCACTGAAGCGCTGGGGCTCTCACACTACGCGCTTTACATGCAGGATTACGGTGGTCCCGTCGGTTTTCGCATGGCATTGGCCCATCCGGATCGAATCGAGGGTCTCATCGTCCAGGATGCTGTGGCCCACAATACGGGGCTCGGGGCAAATTGGAAAACACGACGGGCTTTCTGGGCCGATCGCGCTGCAAACGAAAGCGCGCTCCGAGTAAATCTCTTGTCGCTGGAGACGGCGCGAAGCCGCCACGCTGGTAACGACCCGGACGTTGCACGCCACGACCCTGATCTCTGGACGGACGAATTTTACTTTCTCAATCAACCCGGCCAGATCGAGATTCAGAGCGATCTCTTCTACGACTACCGTACCAACGTCGAAAACTATCCTAGGTGGCAAGCTTGGATGCATGAGAAGCAGCCGCGGCTGTTGGTGATTTGGGGCAAGTATGAATCATCGTTTGACTCATCGGAGCCGGAATCCTACCGGCGAGATGTGCCCAATGCTGAAATCCACATTGTCGATGGTGGTCACTTCGCGCTGGATACGGCAGCAGATGAAATCGCGGCGCTTGTGGCTCAGTTCATGAAGGCGCAGAAATGAGTACTAGGATTCACGAAGCATTGGCCGGCTCGAGATAGGCAAAGGGGCAGTACTTGAGTTTACGGATGTTCCGAAGGAATCAACCTCAGGAGAAGAAATCATGGGAATAGCAATGACGCCCTCCCGCCCTCCTTTCCCGCCGTTCACGCGCGACAGTGCGATGCAAAAGGTACGCCTCGCCGAAGATGGTTGGAATACCCGCGATCCTGAAAAAGTGGCGCTGGCATACACGATCGATTCCCGCTGGAGGAACCGATCGGAGTTCATTAGCGGACGAAACGAAATCATTGCTTTCCTCTCTCGCAAGTGGGCCAAGGAACTGGACTACAGGCTTATCAAGGAAATGTGGACCTTTACCGGGAACCGCATCGCGGTTCGCTTCGCTTACGAGTGGCACGACGACTCAGGTCACTGGTATCGCTCCTATGGCAATGAAAACTGGGAATTCAATGAGGACGGCCTCATGGCGACGCGGTTTGCCTCAATTAACGACTTTCCCCTTTTGGAGTCAGATCGCAAGTATCACTGGCCGCTCGGACGGCGACCCGAAGACCACCCAGGGTTAAGCGCCCTCGCTCTCTAGTTCAAAGGACACACCGTATGAACAAGCCCGTGAACTCTCCACCGCAACCACAACAGACGACACGGCAGTGACGAATCGAAGTCTTGCGTCGCAGGTGGGGCTCCAGAGTCAGTGTAAGTTGCTCGGAGTTCTCTCTCGAGCCGCATGAATCCAGCAGGATTCCGACCATCGGAGCATGAATCCGGACGAGCCCGTTCTTGATCTGCAGTTTACTAATTGCTGTGAGCAGAAGTCGGTCAGTCGGCCGGAGTAAATTCAAGGCCAGCGTGCATGGCGGCGGAGCAGGCGGGGACGGAGCTGCCCAAGTGAACGACGATCTGCCGGTAACGAGGAACGAGAGAAACGAGATCAATCAAAGGAGAATAAATGAACATCGCACAAACATATGGAGCTGATTCCGGGCTCCAGGGGCATAAGTCAGCGGCCCGAGGCTTGATGCAGCGCGTCGGCTTAGTTCTCTTCGGATGCATGGTTTTCATCGGTGTGACCGAGGCGCAGCAAGTGGCCGCTCCCATTGAAGGTGTCATCGGCAAGCTTCAGTCGTTTGATGGCAAGTCGCTTGAAGTTATGACAGCCGCAGGCGCGGTTCACGTTGCTGTCAAGCAGCCGCTCACAACCTATAAGCAGATACCGTCCGATCTGAGTCATATCACCGCATCGTCTTATGTCGGTGTCGCGTCGGCCGAGCAAGCGGATGGGAAGCAAGTCGCGAAGCAAGTTTTCATATTTCCTGCCGAGCTGAGTGGGGCTGCGGAAGGCAGCGTCCTTACAGATCCTCCCGGCGCAACGACTCACAGCAGAATGACCAATGGTTCCGTATCTGTCCCTGCAGCGCATTCACGCATGACAAACGGAACAGTTCAGAAGAGCGGCACCATGCTCGTGGTCAATTACCAGGGTGGCTCCCAAACGGTCTCCGTACCGGCGAATGTCCCGGTCACAGAAGTCGCACCGCAAAAGGTGACCTTTAGCCCGGGCGACGTTGTCTACGCGACGACTCAGAAGCTTCCGGACGGAACACTGGTGACGGACAAGATTTTCCAGTTCATTCCGGCCGCGCCGGGCGGCGCCAAGCAATAAGGATTCCGAGCAATGGGCCATGCAACACCTCCTGATTGTGTAGCGAAGTCGACGGGCACGCCTCTGCAACAGCCGGGCGTGCTCGTCGTCAGGAGGCATCATTATTTAGTGCGCTGCAGTCACTGGCTGAATGTACCGATTCTCCTTGGCCTCATTCTAAGTGGCATCTCCATTTACTGGGCTTCCCCGATCTATCAACACAAGCCAGATCCGAAGACCGGAAACTTCGATGTGGCGGCGGATATCGGAATCTGGATTTGCGCCCATGTTCCTGGACTGCACAACTACAGCAGTCCTCCCGACTGGATATACAACCACATGAGCCTCGGGCCGGGCATTTTGGGGATAGCCCTGCGCCTGCATTGGTTCTGCGCGTACTTGTTCATGCTGAATGGCATGGTGTATGTTGCGGGACTGGTTATCGGAGGAGGCTGGCGTTCCCTGCTGCCGCGCCGAACTGATCTGCTGGACGCGTTCAGGATGGTTCGATATTACCTGGGCGTTCCGTTCGCTAAACTCGCGCGCCGTGAATGGCCGCATCCTCTCTTCAACACAAAATACAACGCACTCCAGCGTGCGGCGTACTTTTCTATTCCGGCTGCCGCGTTTCTTTCGGTCGCGACAGGATGGGCGATACACAAACCGATGCAACTCCACTGGCTGGCTGTGCTCTTCGGGGGCTTTGACGCAGCGCGTGTCTGGCATTTCTGGCTCATGTGGCTGTACATCTTCTTCGTTGTGCCACATCTGATTCTGGTTTTTGCTGACGGCTGGGACACATTGCGCAGCATGATCGTCGGCTGGTCAACGAGGGTTGAGCGGTCGGAGTTCATTGCAAATGAATAATGAGGAGAAAGCGGATTCGCTAGAGTCGAAAGATATTCCCTCGACGGAGATTGAATCGAAAGTGGATGCGACGAAGTTGCCGGAGGCCGCTCCTGAAGACACGAACCCGTCCGTCCCACCGACCGCGGAAAAGCCCGAGGGCGTGGAAACGATCGAACAACCCACGGACGCAAGTAAATCGCCCCCGTTATCGGTCGAAGCTGCGGAGAGAACCGTTGAAGTGGTTCCACTCGTTACGGTGGAACCTGTATTGGTGAAGAAACACCAAAGCTTCTTGAAAGAACAACCCCTTCCCACGATTGAGATGGCTCCAAGGGTTCTCCGCTATCGAACGCGGCGCGAAGTTTTGGCGTTTGGAATCGGCGCGGTGGCGACAGCAGCAGGCGCTGCGTTTCTCTTGCCACAAAACACCCTCCGTCGCCTGGGTGTAAGTCGAAGTATGGACTCTCCGGAGAAGGAGTGGTTTCTAAACACAGCAGTGCGCATCGACGATGACGTGGCGGAGGCACTCTATTCGCGAAATCGTATGGTGCCCACATACACCAAATCGCAGATTACCCCACTCAAGAACAACTACAACGGAGCCACTCCTGAGCCTGGTTACATATCTGCATGGAACCTGACGTTGGACGGACTCGATTCTGGCATGAGCGTCTCTCTCGACATTCGGAACCTCCTCACTCGCTTCTCGGTGCACGAGCAGATTACGCGGCTGGTTTGCGTCGAAGGCTGGAGTGCAGTCGCATGGTGGGCTGGTTTGCGATTCGATGATCTGCTTCGCGCCTACCCACCGATGTCGCAAGCGAAATGGGCGCTGGTGGAATCTTCGGTCAATCTCGATGCCTCGGGAAATCCTGACCCTTATTTTATGTCGCTCGACCTGGGGACGGCCGGCCATCCACAGACGCTGCTCGCCACACACTTCAACGGTCAGCCTCTTACCGTGGAGCACGGAGCGCCGCTCCGTCTGTTGGTGCCCGTGAAACTTGGTTTGAAGAATGTGAAGGCCATTACCAAGATTACTTACTCCGCAGAGGAGCCTCGAGACTATTGGGCCGAACGTGGGTATTCCCGCTACGACGGAATTTAACACTCCTCCATACGCAACTGCATTCGGCTAACTCGTGCAAGCGCGGAATAATCCACGCCCTGCATCGCGCTCATGAGGCCGTGATTCTTGGGGAAACAACACTGCCGTTAAGCTTCAAGACCTCGGATTTGGCGCTACGGCCCAGGGCATTGGACACTCCGGCACATCTCGGTCTAAGAAGGTAGGTCCTCAAATCTGGAACCGGCTAAGTTAGTGCTTCTATGTCACCAAAGGCAGAAGCAAACGTGATGACGAAAAAATGGTGTTCAACGAACTGGTGCCGATGCTTGCGTGCCTGAATCCAAGCGGAGCTGGCTTTGCCGGATCCTGGTCATCTGAGGTGAGACATATCCGGACTTTGTGCCCCGCCTTGAATCGGCGCGCGTTGGGAACGATCGGAATCCGGTAGCGAACCTTCTCACCAATTGGCACAGCCGCGAAAGCATCGCATCGCAAACTCGGAGCGCCAGCCTTGCTCGCAGCCTCATCGACTTCTCGCAGACCGGCACGAAGGTATCCTGATGTGACGCTAATTGCGTTCTCGTTTTCGTCCACGTCTTGCAGCACAGCGATGAATGCAGTGTCCGGAGCTGTGCACGCGGCGTCCAACTGCAATTCGATCGTGCCAGTCAGATCCAAATCACGAGAGAGCGCCGGAGTCGTCCACTGCAACGACCCGAGAGGGTCCGTCTCGCTCGCGCGTGGACGATTCAGTCCCCCGCCGAGGTTCATGTAGGTCCGGGAGCCCGCTTTTCCCTCGTCTTCACTGAGAACGGCGTCCGCCCGAAGTGCAAAAGAATGATGCGCCGCTTCCTGAATTGGCCAAACATCGCTCGTCCGCCAGCCTTCCGCCTCTGGCACGACATATCGAAAGCGCGGCCCTTCGAGAATGCCCGTATCCTGCCCCTTGAGCCAATGATCAAACCAGGCTAGCGCCTCGATGTGAAGACTCTCCCACGGCCAGGCGAGGCCATGCTCTCCCATCATGGCAACCTGCACATGCTTGCTGTTGGTTAGCTGCTCGTAGGTTTTGAAGGTGTGCGGGAGATGGAGCGGCACGTTCTGCCAATCGCACCCGATGTAGACCGGCACATCGACGCGATTGAGCAACGGAAGTAGATTGCGGTCCTCCCACCACGCATCGCGAAATGGGTGTTCGGCGGCGATTGCTCGCCAGAGATCGTCCCAGGGATGAGGGTCGTGGTGCAGCTTGAGCAGAACTTTGAGGCCGGCAATTGCTGCTTCGCCGTTCGCATGCTCGAATTTCTTGTGAATCCCGGGAGTCAGCAGTAGCGCCCGCATCGCGTCAACGAGTTTGCTGCGCCAAAGCTTGTTGGTGTGGGCGGATGTCATGCCAATCATGAAAAGGAACGGCGTGACAAAGCCGCTGCTCATCAATCCATGATGCGTTGCCGACTCGTAGAGATCGAACGTCCCTGCAATCGGCATAATCGCTTTTAGATGCGGGGGGCGTTCGACGGCAGCTTCCATCTGCGTCCCAGCAAAGTAACTGATTCCAATCATCCCGACATTCCCGTCCGACCAAGGTTGCGCCGCAGCCCATTCGACGAGGTCGTGCATGTCGCGGCGTTCCTGACCGTCAAAAAATCCGAACGTCCCTCCAGATCCACTGGTGCCACGACAGTTCGCGATGACATGGACGTAACCGCGCGGAACGAAAAAATCGCTGGCACCAGCTTCGATGAAACCAGCCGGCGCGCCAAGGTTTTGTATCTGCCGCGGGTAGGGAGACGCTGCCACCAACACAGGGTATCGACCGGGCTCAGCTGGACGGTGCACATCCGCAAGCAACGAAACTCCGTCCCGCATTGGCACTACGACGTCATCATCGTGGGTGATGAAGTGAATAGGCTGCGACAAATCGCGATATTCACGTCCGGTGGTTTGTGGGCCGTTTAGTTTTCGCTGACCATGCTCCACGCCAGACGTTGGAACGTTCGTCATGTTTTTCTCTCGAGGGGATTCGCGGCGCATTATAGGGCTTTGTGCGGGATAAGTCGCATTACCGGACATGCGGTTTTTCGGGTGGGACTCCACTTTGTCGATTACGACGTTAGTCAGCCGTTTCGGCGATGGAGAAGATCGCCGTGGCCGCCTACTTTCTTTTCGTTATGAGACGAGTGTCGACCTTTCGGAGGTACGCTCATTTTGATGGCGTGAATCGCCAGCGTGAGACCGCCTAACGATCCAAACTTCGCATTCGCGCATTCTAGGCAGAGCATTAGCGATTGCTCAGAGACTGAGATTCGATCTGGGCGCGTCATAGCAGGTCCGCCGCCGCTTGGCCCGTGTTCACGGCTCCCTCCATAAACCCTTGCAGTTCGGCGAGATGTTCGCCGGCGAACAGGACTCGGCCGTGCGACCGCTGCAGGATGGGTCGTATCGTGAACCATTGGCCGGGACGATAAAAAGCATATGCCCCACCGATCCAAGGGACTCTCTGCCAGGGTTGCGGTTGTGCCCGGATGGCTGTGATGCCTTTCCCGTCAATTCCTACCACGCCGAGCATGTCTTCCCGTATCCATTTCCTTAGATTGGCTCTGCTCGGTTCGGAGGCAAGGTCATCTGCTTTGTCGCCGATAGAGTAGCTGCACAGGATTCCGCCTGGCCCTTTTTGGCGATAGGTGCTGTCGAAGCAGTAGTCCGAAACTCGGGAAGTGAATGCCGAGAATCCATACCCTTTGTAGTTCTGCCAAAATCTTTTGTCGAAAAGAACGGCTGTTTTCATAATGCGCGAATATTGCAACTGGCGCGCCGCATCTTGCTGTTCCTGAGGCAATGCCGGGTTCCAACGAATCTTGAGTAGGCACTGGGCAGGCACCGTGCAAATGCAAAACTCGGCACGAAGCGGCGCGGATTTTCCGTCGAGAAAGACTTGCACACCGGAAGGGGTTTGGTGGACGGATCGAACCTTGGTGTGCAAATAAACGTTGGTCGGGTCGAGTGTGGCAATCAGGGAGTACGCCAGGCGGTCGTTGCCGCCCCGGATTTTGAAATCCATCTCATCGGTCGGATTGCTTTCGAAATATTCGGCAGCCGCCGTATAGGCCGAGGTGAGCCGGATGGATTCACCAAAATCGGTGCTGTCCATAAGGTCGCGCTTGAGCAGGTCATCGCGTGTGAAACCCAGGGAACGGAGGACACTCCACCAATCGAAGTCGTCGAGAAAGCGCTGTTGGGCAACGTCGAGTGTTGTGAATCGCTTGCCGTACGCGTCAAAGTTTCGCTGCGCTTGGGAGGAAAATTTCATCTTGCCAGGACGATAAATGCGGGAACGTTTACGCCCGTTCCAGAAGGAGAAGGAGTATTGGTGCCGATCCAGCTTGAGTCTGAATCGGTCGCACAGCTCGCGTATCGCCGTATGGTCTTGGCCGATCCATTCTCCTCCCAACTCGCAAACCAGATGGCGCGCCTCGTTGAAACGGTAGGAAAAGACCCGCCCGCCAACACGTTGCAGGGCTTCGACCACCGTGACACTCCATCCGCGATGCTTCAGGCGTTCGGCTGCGGAAAGGCCCGCCAAGCCGGCTCCAATCACGATGCAGGTTCTTCTTTTTGGTGGCATAATGCGGCGTCCGTTACGTGGCGCGGACGTTAGCACTGGCCGATTGCGCTGTCAATCTATGGTAAGAGCTACCAAACGGCCGAATGGGTCAAGTGCTTCGGGTATTGGGGTGAGTTCAGGCTGCCAAAGGGTGCGGCCCCGGGGACTATGATTGGAATCATTCTGATCATTCTGAAGCTCGCCGGTCTGGTTCTCACCGGCGCCTTCGCCATTCTGGGGCTGCTCACCGAATTCAAAGACAGGGAAACCAAAAAAGTAACGAAATGGGGCAAGGTTGCCCTTATTGGAATTTTCGTTTCGACCGCGATGTCCTTCGTATCTCAAGTGCTCGAGTCGGCCAAATCCGCCCACGATTCCCGTGCAGCGACAAAACAGGCACAAGACCAGATTGCGCGTTCAAATGAGGTATTGAACAATCTGAACCGGTCGCTGAACCCTTTGACGAACGTCCGCATCACCTATTGGTTGACCGCACCCCTCCAGGCATCCGAATTGACCAAATACCGGGAGCGCTTACTGCAAGGTGTGAAGGAGATTCTGAGAGCCCGTAACCAAAGATCGAATCTTGGGTTCATCTCCCGCCGAGGTCCGAGTGGTCCTGAAGCGGTTTCCATCCCGCGCAAATCTCCCTTGATGCCTCAACGCTCCGAGACGATTCCATTTTATCTGTTAACGTATTCCGGATTGCAATTCTCATTTCTTCTCAATCATCACGGCGGTTCGGAATTCGTTGCAGAAGACGAGGGCACGCGGCCGGAGCCAGATCTCTGGTTTGATGTTTCCACGGAAAATGGCGAGGCAAGAAGCACCGAATATAGTCTGGAATACGACCTCAAATCGCATCAACTCACAATATTTGCGAGCGATCTGATTTCGGACCCTGAATACTGGAGGAGTAACAATCGAATTCAGGCGGTTCCAGACCTATCCGGCGTGCAATTGGCTCTGAAGATTGACGACACCATGGTACCGAGCCTGCCGCTCAACGGCGAACGGGATCATGCGGGCCGGACCCTCTCGCGACTCAGGAGCCAGATGCAATTGGACTCCATGATCTTCAAGGTCAATACGCGCGAGCTATGGATCAAGGGCCGGAACAGGGACATGACACGCGTCGCCAATTCAGGAAGTCGCCCGTTTGCAATATATACGACGGATCTGCCGAAGTCCGTCGATGATCTTCAATTCCACTAGCAGCTACCATCATCGCAAAAAAGAGGAATCGAGGGATCGCCAGGCACAGCCTACGATGAATGCCGCCCGTGATTATTACTTCTTCAGAAATTCATCGAATATTATTTCGTGCATCTCTGATCAGATGATTGACGATTTGAGACAGCAGGAAGGCGTGCACGGCATTTGTGTCTTGGGGGCTTGCCGTGACAGGGCAGCGTTAGTCGGTTTCATAACAACTTTGAATAACGCGGGGACTGCCAAACGCCGCGCAGGTCGTACAAGACCCACACCAATTGTGGTTTGCGTTGTTGGTTGAGAATTCTGTCTTTTTCTGACAAACGGTATTGAATCTAGGCTTCGCTCTGACGCTCCTGGCTGTTAGCCGGGGAGGCGCTCGGAGCCGACCCAGAGTTGAGCCAGATCTCTGAGATTATGTTTGTATGTCCGTGTTACCAAGTATTCTTTCCCACCCGTTACACGGAGCCTATACTCTCCCGTCGATAAAGGTTGGACTTTTTCCACTGCTGAAATATTCACGAGGACCGAGCGGTGGATGCGAATAAAACCGTAGGGCCTGAGCTTCTCCGCCATAGACGAGAGGGACTCGCGCACCAAATAGGGACTCGGTCGGTATCGCAGCGAAACGTAATTACCTTCGGCTTGCACTGCCACGATCTCGGCTAAATCCAAGAATACGATGCTACCGTTTGCCCTGAACGCGATTCGTGGCGCCTGTCGTTTTACTTGAAGAACCATCTCACGTGCAATGGCCTTCTGATCCTGAATCTCGCGGGCGCTCATGATGGAACCCTCGCATTGCTCTCTCGCTTCGGCTGCCTGCTCACGAAGCGAGACTGACGATTGCGCTACTCCTAATCGCAATCCTCGATTTATTCATGAAAAGTACCAGCGCTTTGGATCAGCCGACCCATAGGCTTACTTCTGCCCAGTGCTTACTGCTGACGGAAAGCTGGATTGTGCGCCGAAATAACACTCAATGGATTCCAACTTTCCGCCTTTGATTCGGAGATACTCCACGTTCCGGAACGACTTGCCGTTCTTGGTGTGGCAAAGATATTTCACAAAAGCATCGTCGGCGCCCGTGTTGATCCGTTCCAGATCAAAATGACTGATGAAATCAACCTGTGTGTCCCAGCATTGCGTTTTGAAAGTGCTCTTGCTGATGTGGTCGTCGCCGGCTGCGCTCGAAAAAGTGAAGTTGTCGGCGAGCAGCATATTGAACGTGCCCAAATCCTTCTTTTCCCACGCCGCGTACCACTGACGGATGATCTCCTCGTTCGCTGAGTCAGGCCCTCCCAATGCGCTGGCCCTGGCCAGTCCGGGTAGGGTCGCTGCACCGACCAGCGCGCAGGTTCCCGTCGCGAGCAGATTTCTGCGCGGCATCGTGATCCTTGTCATTGTTCGTTCTCCTTCTTATGATGCGTTTTAAACGCTTAGCCCGATCGCAATATGGTCAGCCCCGCTTGTAGTTGTCCGGCCGAAGAGACCTCAGCCATCCGACGATACTTTTGATTCCCGCTTTCCACGCCTTCGCATCCTGAGCATTCTTGGCTAACGTGGCGTAGCCCTCGACCGTGGCGATCAGAAACCTGGCAGCCTCGTTTGGATTCAGGTCGCTGCGAACTGTTCCTTGAGACTTCCCCCTCCGCAAAAGCGTTGCAACACCTTCCTGCCAGTCAAGGAATATCCTTTCCAGTCGCTTGCGGAATTGCTCGTCCAGTGGAGACATCTCCTGTGACAAAAGTAGCAGCGGACAACCGGCCCGAACGTCTTGCGGACTATCCGGTATCCGCCGAACAACTCCGATCAAAATGTCGATGGCTTCCCCCTCGCCCCGCATAGGGCGCAGCCACCTGTCGTGCGTAAGTTTTGCGACCTTCTCTTCGACCACGGCATAGCCTAAGGTTTCCTTGCTCTCGAAGTGGTAATAGAGCGCTCCCCTGGTGACGTTGGTGGCGGCGAGAATTGCATCGATGCTGGCACTCTGAAAGCCTGATCTGTGGATCTCTCGGAAGGCGGCTTGCAGCAACCGTTCCCGGGTGCGCTCGGGTTCACGGGCCCTTCGCTTCTTCTCGTGGGCAGGTAACATACCAATCGTTAGGTATGTTACACCATTCTGAAGATCAAAGGTCAATCGAAAAGCTGCCCGTGGGTTGCTCCGTGTTCTCGGATTTCGTATGAGAAGTTGGAGAAACCGTCAGTCTGGTCGTTTGTGACTCGTCCCAGGCGGTTGTTAGTCCGTCACTCGTCTTCGAACTCTGCACTGTTGGGCCTGTTGTGTCACGTACTCGTCGTGAACGTGGAGCACCACCTGCTTCCTCAGTTGTCACTCAGCAGGAATTTTGTGGAGCTATGTGTCAACTCTGCTCTGAACTGCTGGAGCGTCGGGCGATGCGTTATGTAGATCGACGAGTCACCTCGCCACGGCGACTTTCATGGGAGGAAAAGAAGAGATATGCGCACACTAAGAGTGTTGAGGAATTTGTGGATACCGTGGGTTGCGACGATTGTTCTGGGTTGCTTCAGCGATGCGGTCGCGCAAGTCAGGTATCACGTTGAAGATTTGGGTACTCTGGAGGATGGGTTTTTCGGCTGTACCATGGGCGTCAACAATCACGGGTGGACGGAGACTCAGTACGGGTTGTTAGAGGGAGGGAAGCTTCTAAAAGGGCGGGTGGCGATAAACTTCGACGGATTCACGTTCCCCATCCCCACTCTCGGAGGACCGAATAACTGGGACAACCCCTTTGGCGGCGAGATCAACGATCGAGGGGAGGCAGTAGGTTTTTCCGAAACGGACGTCCTGGACCCGAACGGCGAAGACGTTTGCGGCTTCGGCACGCATCTTACGTGTAGTGCGTTTCTTTGGCGGAAGGGCCACATGAGCGCTCTCCCGACGCTCGGCGGAAATAACGCGCAGGCCACCGCCATCAATAACCGCGGACAAATCACAGGGTTTGCGGAAAACGGTACCGTGGACTCCTCATGCTCGGCTAACGCAACTAATACTCGGATTCAACTGCCGGTGATATGGGAAGACGGCAAAGCCCGAGCTCTTCATACAGTGGGTACCGATCTAGACGGGGTAGCAAACGCCGTCAACGATCAAGGGCAAGCCGTAGGCTCCTCGGGAAACTGCGCCGGAGGGCAGCACGCCGTACTGTGGGAAAAGAACGGCACTGCACGTGACCTCGGTGCGGGCGCCGCCGCCTTCGGGATTAACAACCAGGGCCAAATTGTTGGGTTAGCCCCCAGCGTTGACGGCTCAACCTTCACTGCCGCTCTTTGGCAGAACGGCACAATCAAAAACCTCGGCACTCTGGGAGATCATGCCGCCATAGCCAGCGGCATCAACGACAAGGGCCAAGTGGTAGGAAGCACCCTGGATTCCAACTTCAACTTCGACGCCAACGCCTTCATCTATCAGGACGGGGTGATGACCGCCCTTAGCGAGCTGTTTCCTGCAGAATCCAACCTCTTTCCCACCATGGCTAACCAGATCAACGAGCGCGGACAAATCGTGGGAATGGCGACGGTTCTCAGCGGGCCCCATGAGGGTGAGACGCACGCCTTTCTGGCAACCCCTGTGGAGGAGAGAGAAGGCAGGTCCGTTGCAGACGTCGCACCTGGACACTCAAAATCCAATTTGCCCGCAGATGTTCGCAAACAGCTTTTGCGGACATTCGGACTCGGCAGATTCGAGCAATAAACGCATCCGTTGCCTGGTACACGACTGATCGCTGTTCGGTTTGAGATTCCGCAGACGCGACGGCATGCAGGGTTACGCAGATGAACCCGTGAAGCGTGTTAAACGGCACGCCTCACGGGTTCTTTTTCGATACGAAAAATTTAATTCGTCGGAGCTACCGATTCCACCGTTACGGTGTCGCCCTTCACACTTCCCTTGATCGTCACTTTCTGGCCCGCCAGTTTTGCGAGGTCCGGTTCGTGTCCTTCCAGCGTGTAAAGCTTCTTATCCACGGACAGTGCGTATTTCATTCCGTCCTTCACGCACATCCGGGTGCAATCAGGGGGAGTCTTATCTTTGGCCATGTGTGTGGTGCCGCACATGGAATCAGTAAGGGTTCCCGTGAACGACCCCTGTTGTGCGAGCACCACAGCGGCGGCTCCCAACGCCAAACCGAGTATTGCAGCCAGCTTAGTTCTGTTTTTCATGTGTATTGCTCCTTGTAGTTAGATGCGTCCGTGACTAATCCTTTTCAGTTTCTTCGCTCGGCAGGCGAAGTGTCCCGAGACGCAGCGCTCGTTCTTTCATCAAAGCGAAAAACACGGGCACGAGAATCAGGACATGAATCGTGGAGGTGATCACGCCGCCGACGATGGGCGCGGCAATCGGCTTCATCACGTCGGAGCCGACTCCGGTTTCCCACAGAATGGGGATGAGGCTCGCGAGAACGACGCACACAGTCATCAGCTTCGGGCGCAAGCGATGGACTGCACCTTCAATCGCTGCTTCTTCGATGTCCTCATGCTTCAGCGGTCTTCCTGATGCGAGTCTTCTATCCAGCGCCTCATGTAGATAGACAACCATGACCACGCCCGTCTCGACTGCGATACCGAATAACGCGATGTATCCGACCCACACCGCCACGCTGAAGTTGTAACCGAGCAACTTCTGGAGGATGAGTCCGCCTGTGAGCGCGTAAATCGTCGGGAAGATGAGCACCGCAGATTCCGCGACGGAGTGGAACACCATGTAGAGAAGCACGAAGATTACAAAGAAGACGACGGGGAGAATTATTTTGAGACGCTCTTTGGCCCGTTGTTCGAATTCGTATTCTCCCGCCCATTTGTAAGTGTGTCCTGGTTGCAATTGAAGCTTCTGGCGGAAGAGATCGTTCGCTGCCTTCACGAATCCACCGAAGTCTTTCGAATTGAGGTCAATGTAGACGTAACCGGTAAGAGCTCCGTCCTCGTCGCGGATCATGGCCGGGCCGCGCGAGAACGAAATGCGCGCGATTTGCTCGATGGGGATTTGTGCACCGGAAGGTGTGGCAATCAGGACGCGACGCAGCTCGTCCACGTTGTCGCGGAAGTCGCGGTTGTAGCGGACGTTGACTGGATACCGTTCGCGGCCTTCGATATTCTCCGTGACCATTTCCCCGCCGATTCCCGAACTGACGGCTTGCTGGACATCCGCGATGGTCAGACCGTAACGAGCGGCGTCGAGGCGATTGACATCGATGTTGATATAGAAGCCTTGCGATACCCGTTCGGAGAAAATGGAGCGTACTTCGGGAAGCGAGGAAAGCAGTTGCTGGATTTGTGCGCCAGTCTGCTGGATGCCTTCGAGCGTTGGGCCCTGAATCTTCAATCCAAGCGGCGTCTTGATACCTGTCAGCTCCATGTCCAAACGATTTTCCACGGGCATGGTCCAAGTGTTCGAGAGACCTGGAAACTGGAGCTTGGGGTCCATTTCCTGGATGAGTTTTTCGTAGGTCATCCCCGGACGCCATTGTTCGCGCGGCTTGAGCATGATGGTCGTGTCGTACATGTCGAGCGGCGCATTGTCGGTGGCACTGTCGGAGCGTCCGATGGTGCCGAAGACCGTCTCGACTTCGGGAAACGTACGAATGATGCGGTCCTGCTCCTGGAGCAACTGCGAAGCTTGAGTGATGGAAATTCCAGGCAAGGCGGTCGGCATGTAGAGAGCCGATCCTTCAAACAATGGCGGCATGAACTGGCTGCCGATTTTGAGAGCCAGCGGCAACGTCAGAATCAAAAACAGCAAGTTGAGCAGCAGAGTGGTTTTGCGATGTCGGAGGCAGAGCCGCAACACGGGCAGGTAAATAGCCTGCGTGATACGGGAGATGGGGTTCTTCGATTCTGGTCGGAGCTTTCCGCGAATGAAGAGAATCATCAGCACCGGAACGAGGCTGATCGCCAGCACAGAAGAAAAACCTACAGCGAGCGTTTTCGTCCAAGCGAGTGGACGGAACATCCTCCCTTCTTGCGCTTCGAGCAAGAACACCGGCAGGAAGGACACGACAATAATGACGAGTGAAAAGAAAATTGCCGGTCCTACTTGTTTGGCGGAACTGAGAAGGATGCGCCGGCGTTCCGGCGCGGACACGCCTTCGGTTGCAGCGGATGGATGCTCGGAAAGCTGCCGATAACCATTTTCGACCATGACGATTGCCGCGTCTACGAGGACTCCGATGGCCAGCGCCAGTCCGCCAAGCGACATGATGTTCGAGCTGACATGGAGGTAGTACATCGGGATGAATGATGCAACGACAGCTATCGGCAATGTGAGAATCGGAATCAAGGCCGAGCGAAAGTGAAACAGGAAGAGAATGATGACAACGCTGACGATGACGGCTTCTTCGAGCAAGTCTCGTTGCAAGGTTTCGATGGAAGAATGAATCAAGCCGGAGCGGTCGTAACCGGAGAAGACTTCGACCCCGGGAGGCAGCGAGGATTTGGTCTCCGCCAGTTTTTTCTTTACGCCGTCGATGACGGTCAGAGCGTTCATGCCGTCGCGCATGACGACGATGCCCGCGACGGTCTCGCCTTCGCCTTGCCACTCGGCGACGCCTTCGCGGATATCCGGCCCGAAGCTGACGGCGCCGAGATCACGGACGAGGACCGGCGTTCCATTTTTCGTGGCGACGGGTACCACCTCCAAATCGTTCAAGGAACGCAAGTACCCGAGCCCGCGAATCATGTATTGCGCGCCGCCCATTTCGAGCAAGCGCCCACCGACTTCGTTTGTGCTGGACCGCACCTTCTCAATCACAGTTGCGAGCGGGATGTTGTAGGCGCGCAGCTTGTTGGGATCAAGATTGACCTGGTACTGCTTGACGAACCCGCCGATGGTTGCGACTTCCGCGACACCCGGAACGGTTTCCAGCTGATACCGCAAGTACCAGTCTTGAATGCTGCGCAGTTCGGCGAGACTGCGCTGGTGGCTGCGATCCACAACGACGTATTCGTACACCCATCCTGCGCCCGTTGCGTCCGGCCCAATGACGGGGTGAACTCCGGCAGGAAGACGGCCGGTGATTTGCTGCATGTATTCGAGGACGCGCGATCGCGCCCAGTACAAATCGGTGCCGTCTTCAAAGACGACGAAAACGTAGGAATCACCGAACATCGTCTGCGCCCGCACGGCCTTGACGTGAGGCGCGGCGATCAGCTTGGTGACAATCGGATAGGTGACTTGGTCCTCGATAAGGCTCGGCGGCTGCCCGGCCCATGGGGTGTGCACGATGACCTGCACATCCGAAATGTCCGGCAACGCGTCGAGCGGGATACGCCGCAAAGACCAGATTCCAGCGAGTACCAGCAGCAGCGTTCCCGTGAACACCAGAAAACGGTTTTGGGCGCACCAATCAATCCAACGAGAGATCACGTTACATTCCTCCCGTGGCGTTCACGCTGAGTTGTTTGCTGGCGACAACTTGGCCGTTCTTCTTCGCAAGAATCATGACTTGCCAGGTTCCGCCGCTGTCGAGCTTCCCCGGGCCCTCATAGAGTCCGTTGCCTTTTTCTGTGAGAGGAGCCTGGATGCGCATTGCAGCCATTCCCATTGCCGGCATGGCGGGCATGGAAAAGGTCACGGAAACTTCCGCACCAGAGATGGGTGCACCGGTTGCATCGGTGAGCTTTACACGGAAGATATTGCTGCCTTTTCGGGGCGGATCGGGTTCGGTTGTGAGTTCCGCTTTTGCCTGTGGAGCGTTCATCGCTCCTGCCGCCCCTGCACCGGGCGGTGGAGGCGCGAAGGTACCGAGCGCCGCCTGGAGCTGGCTTTCCGAGTCGATCAGGAAGTTGGCGGACGTGACGATTTCCTCGCCCGTTTTGACTCCGTTCAAAACAATGAAGTCATCTCCTGCGCGCGAGTCGAGTTGCACTACGCGTGGTTCGATGTAGCCGCCCTCGCGGCTGACGAAAACAATCTGCCGCGTTCCCGATTGCAAAACGCCGTTGGCTGGAATGACCAACTGCTTTCCCATAGCGACTTTCAACGTAACGCTGACGAACATTCCTGGAGTCAATTTCAAACCAGGATTGGAAAATACAAGCCTCGCCCGCGCCGTGCGCGTCGTCATGTCCACTTGTGGATAAATGAAATTGACGCGGCCCTCGAAGGTGCGTCCCGGATAGGAATCGACCGTAAGTGAAGCGCGGTCGCCAACTTTGACTCTTCCCAAATCGTTCTGAAACACTTCGGCCAGAACCCAAACGGTGGAAAGGTCCGCGACGGAATAAAGTCGCGTCTCGGGCTGAACGGTGAGATTCGGAAGGGCGTTGCGCTCGGTGATGTAGCCAGAAACCGGGGAATCGACCTGGAGTTCCCGCTGGATTTCGCCCGTGGATTCAAGGCGCGCGATTTCACGCTGTGGAACGCCCCATTGTTTCAGCCGTTCACTTGCGGCGGCGAGAAGAGACGCAGCTCCCTCGGTCACACCGGGAATTGTGCTTTGCGCTACTCGCTGCTGGTTTTGCTTCGCCACGAGATACTCACGCTCGGTAGCGACGAGGTCCGGGCTATAGATGGTGAAGAGCGGCTGGCCCTTGCGAAGGTATTGATACGTGGCGTCGGCAAAGACCTTCTGGATGAAGCCGGAGTATCGCACCTGCACAGTGGAAAGGCGTGTTTCATCAATGGCGACGTTGCCCGTGACGTGGATCTGGTCCTCAACGGTTTTGCTTTCTACCCGGCCGATCCTGACGCGGATGCTTTGCAATCGTTCCGGCGAAAGCTGCACGGGCACGAGGGCCGCTTCGTGCGGCGCTATCGCCGCACCCTGCCCTCCGTTTGGAGAACTTTGCGGCGATTCGGTAGAAGCCGGCTGCATCGCAGCTTCCGTCTTCGAGTGCTGCTTTTCGCGCCACCACAACCCACCGAGAACAGCGAGGAGAGCGAGATTGCCCACCAGGGCAAAGAGAAATGCATTTCGATAGTTCGTCATATTCATTTCCTTTTCTAGCGAAGCGACAATCCCGTGATTTGTTCGAGCCGTGCAATGGAGGTCTCGTATTCGGCGACGTTCTGCCAGTACTCTTCGTCGAGGCGGAGCACGTCGAGGAACGCCGCCAGCAAAGCCTGAAAATCCTGCTTGTTCGATTGATACGTGGCCAAGGCAGCTTGAAATTCCGACCGCGACTGAGGCGAGAGTCCTTCGCGATGAATCTTGAGAAGTTAGGAGGTCTGTTGCACTAGCACGTACTGCGCGCGCAATTCCGCCGCGATTTGCTGCGACTGCGCCTGGAGTTCACTTCCCGCACGAAGCTTCTCCGCTTCGGCTTGCGCGACTTCGGGACGCTGTTTGCGGCTGCGGTAGATGGGCACGCGCACTCCGACGCTGAGCATGTAGTAGGCGCGAAACTGCGTCGGGTCGGTCCGTTGCCACATATATTGCACGTTGAAGTCGGGGTAGAAATCCTTGTGAGCCAGGTCCACCTGTAGCGATTGCTTTTCGATCATTTTCTTCGCACTGGCGATTTCGGGATTCTGTGCTTCGGCCGCAGCCAGAAGTTCGGCGTAGGTCTGCGCAAGAGGGGTTTCGACGAGTTCGGCGGGTTCGATGTCCGGTGAATCCTGCGGGCGGTTGAGGAGTTGTTTGAGTTGGGCTTCGAGTTTGCCGACTTCCATGTGGTGCATTGCGATTTCACGAAGCAGTTTGGTCTGTTGCAGTTGGGCTTGCAGCAGGTCTTGCTGCGTGCCCATGCCCGAGCGGTAGCGGGCGTCTGCGGCTTGTTGCACTTGCTTGAGCAGCTCACCGTCCTGTTCGAGGATCGCAAGCGTCTTCGACAGGTACGCCAGTTGGAAGTACGCAGCCTTGAGTTCCGCGAGAACGCTGCGGCGCACAGACTCGATCTGCTGTTGCGAAACATCTGCGTCGCGCTTCGCAATCTCACCTTTCAACCGCAGCTTGCCCGGATATGGAATGTCTTGGGAAACTCCCAGGCCGATGTATGCAAATTCACTGTTGGTGTAGCCGGCAAAAGGGCGTGGACTGCCAACGCTGAAATGCTGGATCGTGAACTGCGGGTCGGGAAGCGTAGAGACCTGTGTCGGCACTTGCTTTGCCGCTTCCCAACCGTGTCGCGCCGCTTCGATCTGCGGATTGTTCTTCTCCGCTTCCGCGAGCAAGTCGGCAAGCGAAGTCGCCACTTCCGTATGCGACGATGCCGGCTCTTGGGCAAATGCGATTCCGGCACCGACCAACGCGACGATAAACAAAAGCACAGAAATACTTCGACTTAGAGCTGCGCGCGACAAGCGCACAGCGAAATTCCTTCGCGCTATCGAAAACATCTTTTTCTCCTGAACGTGCACGACGAAACCGTGGATCGTCGGCGAGTCACCGATGAAGGTCAGCCGAAACAAATCGACGGGTTAAAGGAACAGCAGAGACACAACAAGAGACAGGACGGTGCGCTGCCGCACCGCGGAGTAGCGGATCAGATCAGGAGGGAAGAATGAAGCGTGTACAGCTCCGGAGGAGAATGCTGAGGAGCCTCGAAATCCAAACGAGAAACTTCGTCATATGGCTTCGCCTGGGGCGAAGCAAGCAGATCGGTTACAACCATCACCGGCGCATGGAGAGTCACGTGAGCGACGGGCAACACGCTCGGAGATTGAGACGAAACCATCCCCTTGCAGCAATCGTGACTTTGATTGGACGGGTCGCAGGGCATAGAACCGCAGCACTTCATGCTCTGCGAGTCTTGCGTAGCCGCGGACATGCAATCCGCAAATTGCAGACCTAACAAGGCGACCAACGCTACGACGATGAATAGTTTCTTGCTCATTGCCCTATTTTGACTGTAAGTGGATTAGACGCCCGAGTCAACGAAAGGATACGGTTGAAATGCGTGGCGTTGTAGCTAGATTGGCGTGAATTAACAGGAAATTCGATTTATCGCACCCTCGAACTTTTGATACTTTATCAATAAATATGAAAACCAAGGCCCAACCTAAACTTACTGTTTACAGCAATGTATGGTTAGTTGTCACTGACGACCAACAAACACTGCTACACTCCTAGTAAGGTTTGGTAAATGGTCCAGAA
>Ga0206958_1081_pt1 | contig 28781 bp, 33 predicted proteins | sample Alteio_BWOrgHeat_33_FD_152968 | JGI IMG/M metagenome (GOLD analysis project Ga0206958, IMG submission 152968) | Enriched cells from forest soil in Barre Woods Harvard Forest LTER site, Petersham, Massachusetts, United States -... | ecosystem: Environmental > Terrestrial > Soil > Temperate forest >... | reverse complement strand
GCGGCGGGTAAAAAGACGGCTGCGTTCGCTGTCACCGGCCATCGGTTGTTATTCCTGCGTCAACGCGACACGCTGCAACCCGATGAGCAGCCAGCAGGGTAAGGGAAAAATGACAATCACGAGGATATCCTGCATGAGCGGCGGCACAAAAGGAACCCATTGCCAGCGAATAAGCCCCAAAGCCATCCACTCGCACAGCATGACCAAAGTGGCGATAAGCGCGAAACCGATCCACATCATGAAGAACGAATGACCGGCAAAGAACCGGCGCTGGCGCAACACTAACTGATGCGCGGCGACGAACAGAAGCGCCGACAGGCCAAGCGGCAGAAAATTAACGACGTCATTCAGTAGCCCGATGGCAAACGCCATGCTTGGCCGGAACAAATCAGGCCGGTGCAGCGACCAATAATAAAGCGCAACCAGCCCCAAGGGCGGCGCAATAGCGCCGAACCACGGCAGCGGCCAGGTGACGGTGCTCAACAACGCGCACAGCAGAGTCGTCACGAAAGGCAGCGCAAGACGCGCGCCATGATCAAGGCGTTGCCAGATGGTATCGAGCATTAGCGTTTCTTCGTTTCGGCCTGCATTTTTGCCGACAACGGATTAAAGGCGCCGCCTTTTAAATTGAAATCGACAAGGCGCACGTAAGTGATGCGCCCCAGATCGGCGGCGGGAACAACCGCGTAAGTGTTGTGCCCCAGATCCTGCACCATCCCGACCGGCAAATTCGGCGGAAATACACCGCCATGGCCGGAGGTCATGACGCGCGCGCCGGGCGGCAAAACCGTATCCTGCGGCAGGTAGTAAAGCTTGGGGCTCGCCGAATTATCGCCCGCCAGAATAGCACGATCGCCGGAGCCCGTAATCGTCACCGGAATGCGGGAGTTTAAATCGGTGATCAGCAAGATACGCGACGACCAGTCGCCCGCCTCGATCACGCGCCCGATGAGTCCGTCGCCGGTCATTGCCGCCATGCCCTCGCGCACGCCATCGAGCTTACCCGCGGTAATCACAAGGCTGCGCACAAACGGACCGCCGGTATCGGCGATGACGCGCGCGGTGATATAGGCAAAACCGGGCTCGATTTTGAAGTGCAGCAGATTATGCAATTCGCGATTTTCGTGCTGCAACGACATCACGGCGGTTTGCCATTGCTTGAGCTGCGCGTTATCCGCGCGCAGTTTTTCATTTTCGCCGCGCAAGGCAAGATAGCTTTTGACAGTGGTCGTGACATTCTCGGCGATACTCATCGGCCGCGCGATAGCGTCGAGAACCGGCGTGAGCCCGTCGAGGATATGGGTACGCGCACCTTCCACCACCATCGGCTGGACGCGCCCCAGCACCAAAAGGCCGAACGCCAGCGCGGCAAAAAACACAAAAGAAAAACGGTGCGAGAGCACGCGCCAGGGAACAGCGTGAACGTAATCCCATCGCTGGGATGGGCGGGTTGAGTGCAGGCGAATAGGCATGAGTTTGCTGCTAGGGACTAGGTCATTATAACGCCAGAGATTAAAAAATCTCTTACCTGAAACCTAGCACCTGGCACCTAGAAGCCACAAGGCGGCCATGGCTTAAAAAGACGGGCCTCGGCAATGGGCGATAAATCCATAAAAGACGGGATCAGAACCAGCTTTTCGCCCTGCCACAACGACGGCAGACAGGCCCGGATACGGCCCTGCGAAAACTGATGGCGAAGAGAAGGCATTAATTTATCCACAAACTCATGCGGCGGGTTGCCGAGAGGACGGATAGAGAAAACAGAGGAAGAAGAGAGATTAGAGAATCTCTGATCATTAATCTCTAATCTCTTGGCCAACGTAACCGCCCATCTGTTATCCCAAACTACCGTCTCCCCCGTCCGGATAGTCGGAGCATCGGTAACCGCTGCATACTCACGCATGAAGGTTGCATGATTTTCGTTTTTAGCAATCAGACAACCGTGGAGAGTGCGCGTCTCCATATCACCGCCTGCACACAGCGCGTCATATAACGACGCGAGTGAAGCGCGTTCGGGCCCATATTCTTCTTCATGAACATGTTGCAGGCAAAATCCAAGCGCGCGCAAACCAACCGCGCGCGGCGCCGAGCGAAGCTGCTCAAGATTAAAACGAAGGACACCGGCGTCGTCCCGTTTCGTCGCAACCCGCAATAGAGATTTCGTGTAATGGTCGAGTGCATCGCGCACTTCACCGGCGCGCGCGCCGAGATCAAGCAACCGCTTGACCGTCAGACCTTCGTCCGCCAGCAAGGGCAAAACGCGGCGCAAACGTCCGCGCGCGAATTTTTCCGAGTCATTGCTTGGATCGGCGATGAAGGAAATTCCGGCGGCGGCGCAAGTGGCGATCAGCCGTTCCTTTGCAATGTTCAGAAACGGACGCACCAGCCGCACATCACTCAGGAAACTTCGCGCGGGTATGCCGGCGAGCCCATCGACGCCGCTGCCCTTGGCCAGACGCATAAGGATGGTTTCCGCCTGATCTTCGCGTTGATGGGCCAGCAGAAGATCGTGGATGCCATGACGCCGACATGCCTCGACCAACAAGCTGTAGCGCGCCTTGCGCGCGGTGGCGTGAAGTTTTGAGACCACCGGTTCATGATCCCAACGCAGAATTTCGGATTGGATACCCAGTTTTATTAGCTTTTTCTGCGTTTCTTCAGTTTCCTTTGCGGATTCCGGACGCAAGGCATGATCGACGATAAGCGCCAAAATATCACCACCCCAGCGCTTCACACAAAACGCCAGCGCCATGCTGTCCGGGCCGCCCGAAACGGCAATGGCACATCGCGTCGAAAACGGCGCGAAAGATTTTACTAAACCGGCAAACTCATCCGCCGCGATCGGGGTAGCGGAAGGCAAAGCGTCGCCGCTTGTCAGGGCGCGCATTTGAGTTTCGTGCGCTCTTCATCGGCGCGTGAGCGCACCGAAACGGAAGCACCCGGATATTTGCCCTTCAATTCTGCCAAAGCGGTGCAGGCGTCCTGCGCCTTGTTAAGTGCACTCAGCGACATTGCAAGCTTGAGCAAACTGTCGGGCGCTTTGTTGCCCTTAGCATTTTGCTGATAGGCATCGGCGAAAGCCGCCGCGGATTCGGCGAACTTGCCGCGCACATAAAGCGTTTCGCCGTACCAGTATTTGGCGTTGTCGATAAGTTTGTCTTTCGGATTTCTATCGATAAAGGCCCGGAATGCTTTTTCGGCATCCTCATAATTCGCCTGGCGCAGCAGATCGAAGGCTTCCTCATATTGCTCGGCGGGCGTTCCGTCATCGGTCTGCGCATTAGGGGCGGGCGCTTTTGTATTATTGGCCACAACAGGCGGTGGCGCGGCAATATTGCCGCTCACCGGCGACTGAACAGGCTGAGATGCGGGCTGAGGTTGAGGCTGGGGTACGGGCGGCGTTGCTGTTTCCAGTTTTGTGAGCCGCGCGTCGGTGTCACTTTGCATGCGCTGCATGGCCTGCTCAAGCCGCTTGGTGGCAAACTCTACCTGCTCGACACGGCCACCCAGCGTGCGTACTTCATCCTCAATGGCGGAAAGGCGCGTCTCATAATTGGGGCCGGTGCCGCCGTTTTGTTGGGCAAAAGCCGGCGAGGAGGCCAAAAGGGCAAGGAGAAAAGCAAAACGAAGAGGGGATTTCATGCGGCCAGCCCATAAAAACAGGTTAGGCCGCTATTATGACGGGAAAAACGATAAAGGAAAGAGCGGGATTTGGGTGTTTGAGAAAGCTAATCGCGTCAGCTTGTGGCGAAAATCGTGATTTTCGAGAACCGCAACGCAGAGTACTTAAGGGTACGCGAGCGGCGGAAGCGCAGAAAAGCGCGATTTGCAGCCCAAGCTCAGGCGATTAGCTAGGAAGCCCGCTGATGCGCAGGCAGCGTCATGCCTACTTCATGCGCGGCGCGCACGATGCGCTCGCTGATCGAGCCAACACGGGCGGCGGCTGCCGCATAGCTTGAGGTAGCGCGTCGAATGGCGGCCATGGTTTTATCCAGCGCGACCAGATTGGTCTGGTTCGTCATGGCGACCAGGCGTTCGAGGGTTTCATCCGTCGAGCGCGAGACATATTGCATTTCGAATTCTTGAGCCATGACTTCCATCCTGCGTTTAAGTGAACTTGTAAGATTGTGTTCTCGTCTTGATAAATTCAACTTAGCCTTGAATCTTGAATCCGAGGTTAACGCGCACGCGATATTTTCTGTCTTTTTGAAAATTTTTTACCAACAGAACGTCAATAAAGATCAAGATTTGCTAGGGAATATTGAGAAATTATTAATCGCCTGATGATATGATTTCAGGTATAGTCACAAAAAATGCAGGAAAACCGCCATGTCCAGCATATCCAGCATCGCCATCTCCGGATTAAACGCCGCAACGACGCGAATTGCTAACGCGACGTCAAATATAGTTAATGCGTCGTCAACCAATTACACGCCGACGGATGTGGTGGCCGTATCGAACGATAGCGGCAATGTTAACCTCGGCGTAAGCACATCCGTCGTACCGGCAGCCACAGGACAAGGCGTTGATCTCGCCAGCCAAATCGTCTCATTGAAAGAAGCGAGCAGCAGCTACGCCGTCAATGCCGAGGTTCTTAAGATCGAGCAGAAAAACGAAAAAGCCCTGCTGGATATTAAGACGTAAATCCCCCCGTCTGCGATTCCCATAATTTCCACGCCTTTTTGACGAAAGGGCCGTACCTTGCTATGCAGGACATGGTCACGAATTTTCTGTAGCAAGGTATTGAATCATGCGCACCCCTCATCTTAATAATTTCATTCTCGCCGCCGCCCTGACGGTAAGAGCTATGTCGACGCTTCCGCTCGCGGCCCAAATAATAGGACTGACTCCCGAAGAGGCTGCACAAGAATACAAAAACACTATGGCCACGCTGGATTGGGAGTATGGCGCTACGCCCGGCCTCCATGCTTTCATGGTAGCCCTTCATGCAAACCCTGACATTACAGGTCAGGAGGAATGGAACAAGCTCGCGGCAGGCATAGAAAAGGATGCGGTAGAGCAAAATCCCATCCTGCAAAGCCATGTCGCGTATGATCTTGAGCACATTATTGATTGGAACGAGGAGGCAACGGTGGCTCTGGCGCGTCGCCTTCCTATGCTGAATGTGAAATATACCGGTAATATGGATTTGTACCGTGAGCCGCCGCCGGGAGTAACCGAAGAACAACTTGCCGCCGTGCGGAAATTTACCTCTGAAAGAAATTCCTGGGGTAGTCCGTCGTGGGACTTTGCAGCCTTGGCCAAACAAGTCCCGCCACAATATGTGATGAGACTCTATACGTCCTTAAGTTTAGATTCAGGATGCTATGATCGTGGCCGGCCCATGAGTGCACTCATAGCGGCGCACCGACCGATTATAGAAAAATATTTCAAAGATATACTGAAGTGGACCCCTGCAAGAATTACCGATGAACTTGCTCACCCCGGAAAATATAATACGTCCAGATACGTGCGGGAATATTCATGTCCAATGCCGTCTCTATCGGGCTAAAATAGGGTGAATTTCTTAGTCGCTATAAACACGTTCCCATAATTCATACGCCTTTTTGACGAAAAGAGGCTGTTTTGCTATGCATAAACAGTCACAAAACCTTCCGTAAAGGAATACATTTATGCGCGCTGTACGTCTTAGAAATTTTATTCTCGCTGCCGCCCTATCGACAGGAATGACGTCCCCGACGCTTACCGCATCCTATCTCAGCCGTGGAGAGGTGAAGCAGCGCTATAAACGCGAGATGACAGAGATAGACAAACTCTTCGCGCATTCTCCCGGACTTCACGCCTTTGTCAAAGCGGCGTACAACATCCGCTATGCCCATGACAAAAAAATTACTGACCCGGATTATTTCGACTATCATATCGGGAAAAACATAGACGATGGCGCGTGGAGTAAGCTTGTCGCCCGGATTGAGCCCGCACCACAACTGACCGCAGAAGCTCGCGAAGTATTAGAAATAGGCATTGATTACATTTTTACATGGTCGGAACCGGCGGCAACCGCACTTGTGCATCAGCAACGTACCGACTTGCTTCCCCCTGAAGTGTTTACAGAAAACGAGGGTGCGCTGTTTTACAGCCTTTACGGAAAACCCCCGGTGGGTATTACGGAAGAACAAATGGCCGCCGCGCGGAAATTCACGCGATATAGAATCGAACAAAACGGCGCACGGAATATCGAAATAGATTATGGAACGCTCGCCAAGCAAGTGCCCGCACGTTATGTCGTCATGCTTTATAATGAGTTGTTAGGCAGAGATTTTACAAAAGAAAAAGGCGGCACAACCTGCACTGACTATACGGGCCCCATGGCCGCCCTGATCGCCGCGCATCCGGCAATCATTGCCGAGGCCCGGGGAGCAGGAAAAATCCCCGACCAGGATCCCCCCGTCTGCCAACACCCCATGCTGATGGGCGGCAATGATCTTGCTGTATGGCGTTTGACCGCGTAAGGTTAGAACCGTCATCAGGTTGAGAAAGACTTCTCTTATTCGACTAAAATTTTTACGGGGATGATTATGGCAACACAAGCAATCGGAAGAATGGCCGTTGATAATTTCGTTATGTCAAATACGGATATCGGACTTGGTGCGGTTTTTGACGAGGATGTAAACAGGCTCTTCCAAAAATACGGGGTCGATGGTTTCATGAGGATCAGCGATGGCTGGACAAAACCGAACAACACGGACGGTCAATATAGATGGTTACGCATAAGCCTGGATGCCATCATGCCCCCAGTGCTGGAGTTGTTAAGGCAAGATTGCGATTATTTTATCCACGTCATCCTTCAGCGGCTCGAGCCCTGCAGGCGGGAAGCCCTAAAAAGCCGAATAGACGAACGATTGGAAGTGCTATCCAGCCAACCACTCAGTGATTGCTGGGACCGGGCCATGTCTATGCGAGATAAAGCCCTTAGAAGATCTACATCTTTAAGGGTTCTGAATCGTTAATTCGTTCGATAGTTGTAGGATCAAGTCGCTTGCGCAAGAAATACGCCGGGCGTACCCTTTCGCCACGGTATATTCAGCCCCGCAATCGGTAGGAGGGCCCATCCTGTGACACGTACATCCCATCCATCTCGGCGTAACTTTTTGAGGGCAGCAGCAGCAACGCTGGCAACAGCGGCACTTCCGCTCACAGGAAATGATGAATCAACAGTCTATTGGACCGCATGGCGAGGCAGCACGCTCTACCTCAACCACATCGCCGAGCTTGACGAGAGTTACCAAGGTCTTCCCGCCACCCATGCTTTTTTCAAAGCCATCTATGATACGGCGTATTACGATTACGCTCTTAAAAGAGATCAAGAAATTGCGCGCGATGCCAACGACAGTCCGGTGTACCCACTTTCTTATGGGTTGGATGGCAACCTCATAACAAAAACCGACGATAGCGGAAAGGCGTCGCTGTCTACCACCGAGGAAAGATGGACTGATGTTTTGCGGTTCACGGAAGCAAGCCGTGTCACGGATCAAGCGCGGTGGGACGAACTTGCCAAGGCCATAAGCCCAGAAAAGGCAAGCATCAAACAAAGGTCGGAAGTTTTAGAAGCGATTGAAAGGGGTATTAACGTCGCCTTCCGCAATAACGGAAAAGCGGCAATGGCTTTCATACGCGCCAACCGCGATCTTCTCGTTGATGACCGGGCTCTCTATCACTATCAATATCCTCTCTATGATTGGCCACAGCCGGATAAAGGAATTGGGGAAGAAAATCTGGCGGCAGCGCGCGCATTCACGGCAGAAAGATTTCAAAAGCGCACTCAGGAAGAATGGCTCGCTTTAGCTGGATTGGTGCCGGAAATTTATGTGGCACAACTTTTCAATGCCCTCACATGCAGCAAAGACTATTACGCAGATCCCTTATACGCACTCATGGCTACACATAAATCCGTGATCACACAGGATTTACAAAAACATGGTCGGTCAGAAACGGATATCCGCGCCATATTCGAGCAGCAGAAGGCTTCTGCATTAGGGCAGCCGACACCACCCGAACTGAATTCCGCTTTACAGCCGGTGCCCCCTGCTAATGTTTGCACCAGCTATCCCTCCCTACTAATGGGTAGCAATACCTTTGTTATAGATTAACGGTCTTCCCGCATCGTTAACTCATAGTATCGCTTATTTGACTCTCTCCCAGAAACCGCTATAAACGCGCCATTCCTGAGAATACCGGATAGTTTCCAGTGAGCGCTTGTGCTGAAAATTTGGCAGGTGTAGCCTTTGACACACCGCATTACTTCACGCAGTCAACATTCGGTAACGGGGCTGTTGCATGAACAATATATTTGGAAAATTCCTGGCAAGCGCAACCATCGTGACGGGAATGGCGGCTACGCTGCCACTCGTCACAATTCTAACCGGAGCAGCAGCACGGCCGCTTGTGGCTGATACATGGGTACCGGACCCCGGGTACTTGATGGCCGAACATGATAGAACTGTGGCAAGGATTGATAAAGATTACGGCAGTTTCCCCGGTTTCCGTGCCTTTCTTAAAACAGCCTGCGACGCTTTGTACGCGTCTTATATTCTTGCCTATCAGAGATATGGTGCGCACGCCCCTTCCCCGCCTCGAAATGTCGAAGATGCCGGTCTTACGGCCTTCACACAAAAAAATGGAAATATAGACAATGCTGCCTGGGATGCACTCGCAGCGCATATGACAAATGACAACAAGGCGTTGGTTGCCGCTGGTTCGGATATACGCAAAACACTTCAAGATGATTTCGAACGTATAGTTTTTTCATCTGAAGCGGCAACGATCGCGTATGTGCGACATGTCGACCCCAGATTGCTTGATCGCAAAGCGTACTATCGTCCTTCTGACGGAGGGTATAGCGGGATACATTACGATTTATACAACACGCCATCAGGGATCACAGAAAACCAACAAGCGGCCGCGCGCAAATTTCTGCCGGAAAGATACGATGATAACAAAAGACTGGCCTATTATGATAAAAAACTAGGCTGGGATTACGCGGCACTGGCCAGGCAAGTGCCGGAGCAGTATGTCATGGCGCTGTATACGACTTTAAGTTCTGTGTCCGTATGCGGAAATGATTATAGCCAGCCTATGAATGCGTTGGCAGAAGCACATCCGGCGGTTGTAAAACGATATTTTACGGAAGTACTGAGCTGGTCGCAGGCGACAATAGAAGTCGAAGAAAAGAAGCGTGGAGCGGTGAATACATCCAAATTCTCGAGATATCCCGCGCTCTGTTCTATGGATTAAAATACGCCCCGCTATCATTTGACTCTTTCCCAAAAACCGCTATAAACACGCCATTCCTGAGAATGTGATGCGGCTTTGAGGCCGTTATCCGTTAGGGGGTGGGTTTCGGCCCGTCGCCTCTAAACTATCGGGACAACAAAATAAAAGGAAAAAAGACAATGACGAAACGTGCCGAATCCAAACATAAAATCGACCGCCGCCTCGGCGTTAATCTCTGGGGCCGCCCAAAAAGCCCGATCAACAAGCGCGAATACCGCCCCGGCCAGCACGGCCAGCGCCGCACCAAGCCGTCCGATTACGGCATTCAGCTGATGGCCAAGCAAAAGCTGCGCGGTTATTACGGCAATGTCGGCGAGCGCCAGTTCCGCCGCTATTATCAGGAAGCGATGCGCCGCAAAGGCAACAACGCCGAAATTCTTATCCAGTTGCTCGAGCGCCGCCTCGATGCCGTCGTCTACCGCATGAAATTTACAGCGACGATTTTCGCCGCAAGGCAGCTGGTCAATCACGGCCATGTGCTGGTGAACAGCAAACGCGTCAATATCGCCTCGTACCAGGTGAAGGACGGCGACACGGTCGAGTTGCGCGCCAAGGCCAAGCAAATGGCGACGGTCCTTACCGCCGCCGAGCTTGCCGAGCGCGATGTGCCCGACTACATGACGGTCGATCACAAGGATATGAAAGGCACTTTCACGCGCGCTCCGGCGATGGCGGATGTGCCCTATCCGGTGCAGATGGAGCCCAACCTCGTCATCGAATTCTATTCGAGGTAATCCCAGATATATCAATTGCGAGATTAACGCCCGCGAAAGCGGGCGTTTTTTCTTTGGAGTATTGTGAATTCAAGCCACCGCAAAAGCGTTGAATACCCGCGTGCGCACGGTGTCCCTGCTATGTTTGATGCCGTCGATCATTTGCTGCTTGCCGTGGCCAGGCATGAAAAGCTGATCCGGCAGGCGCGTTACGATGTCGCTTATACTGCGATCACCGACATGTTCGATATTCCCAAGAACCTCTTCCACCGCCGCAGAAAATGTGAACGCCTCTTTCGTCTCCGCGGAAAATCCAAGGGCCTTTCGCGTATACTCCCTGGCTTTCCGGTTCCAGCATAGCCAGTTCAGGGATGCGGCTTTGTCAGCCACGCCCTCCAGCCGCGACAGCCCATGATCGATAAACATAAGAAGCTGCGGTTTGCGGGTTTTGTCCGCGGCAGCTTCAGGCGCATCGGCATAAGGTACCTTGCCGTAAATAATGCTGGTTGGCATGCGATCGCCGTTATGCACCCATTCATCGAGGATGGCCGCGCATGCGAGAAAATTTCCATTCATCAAAACATCGTCCGGCGGGCAATCGCGCGCATCGGCCAAAAACCGGCAGGAGACGGAAAAATACTCGATCCTGCCGCGCGCACGCTTGCGCTCCCAAAGCTGCACGGGTGGGACCAGAACCTTTGCCAACCGCGCAAGGTCAGAAACGATTTTTTCGCGTGCCGCTGTCCGGTCGTCCAGGGTGTCGTGGCTATAGGCGCTATCCTCCTTGGCGACACCGACATCGCCTTCGGAATTATAAACCCAGCGCGGGTTGGTCTCGCCGGTGATATAGGGAAAGACGAAAGGATTGGATTTCCGTGCAGTCGTTTGCAATTCCCGCGTTACGCGGGGCGGACGAGGGCGCGGCAAACACATGAAGGCGTCCGCACCCCGGACAACCGCCGCTTCCCACCAACGCAGGCGGGATTCGAATAAATCGGCAATATCAAATAACTTCTGCTCCATAACCAACACCTGCTGACATGGCGCAACAATCCATATAGGCAAGCACGAATTCGTGAAAAAATCAACGGAAACAATCACGGAACGGAAGAGGCACAAAGTGTGACAGGACGCTTTCGCTTCTGCAGAATTCCTGATAACAGTTTCACGCTTTCATGAAAGGTCTCTTCTTGCTCCCCACCTTCGTTGCCCGACTTGCCGACCTCAGCCGCCGCTGCGCGTTTCTGGTTGTTTTGGCCGCGTTGATCGCTACGGGCGGTTTCGGCTGGTACATCGCCGGTCATTTCAAAATCAACACCGACATCAATCAACTTCTGTCCTCCGACCTCGCCTGGCGCAAACAAGAACGGGCGATGGAAAAGGCCTTTCCCCAGAAAACCGATTTGTTGCTGGTGGTGATCGATGGCGATACGCCGGAAGAGGCCGAAAGCGCCGCGCGGCAACTTGCTGAAAAATTACAGGCGATGCCGGATAAATTCACATTCGTGCAGCGACCCGATGCCATTCCCTTTTTCCACAAAAACGGGTTGCTGTTTCTCTCCAAAGATAAACTAACAAATATTTTGCAGCAGATGATCGATGCCCAGCCGATGCTCGGCATGATAACGAGTGATCCTTCCCTGCGTGGTTTCTTCAATATGATCGGCCTGATGGTTCAGGGCGTGCAGGCAGGCGCGACGGATTTCAGCCGTCTTGACAGGCCGCTCACCGCAATCGCCGATACCGTCGAAGCGGCGTTGAATGGACAGGATAAGCCGTTGGCCCTGCAAAGCATCGGGGGCGATGAAAAACCTAGCCCCCATGAAGTGCGCAAATTTATTCTCACCAAGCCGATATTGAATTATGGCGAGTTGGAACCGGGCGAGGAAGCAAGTAATACCATTCGCCAACTGGTCGGCGATCTGCATTTAACCGGCGCGCATGTGCGCCTCACCGGCTCCGTGGCGCTGAACGATGAAGAATTCGGCAGCGTCGCCAACGGTACCGGCTTTGCCACCGCGCTTTCCGGCATTCTGGTTTTCATACTGCTCCTGCTGGCGCTGCGTTCGTTCAAAATAGTGCTGCCCATTCTCCTCACGCTTATCGTAGGACTTTTGGCCACAACTGCTTTTGCGCTGGCAACCGTCGGCTCACTCAATCTCATTTCTGTCGCCTTCGCCGTGATGTTCATCGGCATTGCCGTCGATTTCGGCATCCAGTTCGGCGTGCGCTACCGCGACCAGCACCACTTTGAGCCCGATCACGCCAAAGCCATGATCCGCACGGCACATGTCATTGCCATTCCGCTGGCGATGGCGGCGGGATCAACGGCGCTGGGCTTCCTTGCCTTCATGCCCACCGAATATCGCGGCGTGTCGGAGCTTGGCCTTATTGCCGGGGCAGGCATGATTATCGCCTTTATTCTCAATATAACCTTGCTGCCGGCTTTATTGGCGCTCACACATCCGCCTGGCGAGCCGGATAATGTTGGCTTTCACTGGGCCGCGCCGATCGACGCGTTCTTGGTTAGTCATCGCCGCAAAATCCTCATCGCCGCCATCGGCCTCGCGCTGACCGGCCTTCTCATCGCCTCGCATCTGCGTTTCGATTTCGACCCGCTCGACCTCAAAGACCCGCATACAGAATCCGTCTCGACCTTGCTCGATCTGATGAAAGACCCGGATTTTAGTCCCTACACCATCGATATTTTACGGCCCTCGCTGAAAGACGCGCAAGAGCTTGCCAGCCAATTGGAAAAATTGCCCGTGGTCGATCACGTCATGACGCTGGCCAGCTTCGTGCCGGAGGATCAGGATGCCAAGCTGGCGATGATCGCCGATACAAAGCAATTGCTGGACCCGACATTAAACCTTCCGCTGGCGGGACCGCCGCCGACAGATGATGAGGTTTTCGTAAGTCTTGGGAAAACCGCCAACAATCTTCGGGCGCTGGCCGGTAAATATCCCGCCGCCGCACGCCTGGCAAAAGACTTGGATGACGTCATGGCGCGCCACAGTCCCGAAATCCTGCAACGCTTGCAGCAGAATCTTGTCGGCGCAATGCAGATGCAGCTTGAAATGATGAAACAAGGCCTTGGCGCCGAGCATGTCACAACCGACGCTATAACCGACGATCTGCGCCGTGATTGGGTGACGCCGCCAAATAACGGGGAAGCCGCACAATATCTCATCCAGGTCTACCCCAAAGGCAACGCGCGCGACCATGTGACCTTGCTGACATTTGCCGACGCAGTTCGCGATCTCACGCCGGACGCATCGGGCGCGCCGATTTCCATTACCGAATCCGGCGCCACCGTTATGGGATCATTTTTACATGCCGGAATTTACGCGCTTATCGCCATCGGCCTGCTGGCGCTGTTCATCCTGCGGCGCATTTGCGACGTGTTGCTGATGCTCATGCCGCTTGCGCTGGCGGGCATTCTCACGCTCACGACGATTACGTTGATCGATTTACCGCTTAATTTCGCCAATGTGATCGCGCTGCCCCTACTATTGAGCCTCGGCGTTTCTTACGCGATTTACTTTGTGTCCTATGCGCGGGCAGGACTGACCAATCCGCTGCAATCCAGCATGGCGCGCGCGGTTTTGTTCAGCGCCGCAACGGTTTTGGTCGCCTTCGGCTCGCTCGCGCTGTCATCCCATCCCGGCACGGCGGGCATGGGTGTCTTACTTGTTATCGCACTGCTCTGGTCGGTGGTTTGCACTTTCTTCGTGCTGCCGACGCTTACCTTTAAGCTTGCCGCAAAATCCCAAGCTTGAGCAGCCATGTCAGCGTGCGCCAAACGCGCGAGGTATTAAAATTGGGAAACTGCCGCATAATATCCCCTGCCGTTTTACCGCCTTCTGCCGAAATCGCATTAATAAGCTGCGTCGCTTCGTCCGGTGGGATCATTATATCCAGCGCGAAGACATTGATTTCGTGACTCCATAATTTTTTTATGGTGGCAGTATCCGCCACAACGAATAGCCGGTCGGTTTCTTTCAAAGGGGCTGTCGGGTAGGAAGCGTACATGGTGAAAGGATCGGGCACTTGCGGCAGAGCCGAAACCCATTGTTTTTTTGCGGCGCTTCGCTTGGCCGCCATTTCCCTCCACAGATTTTCATAGGCCGGAATGATGTTGCGCCAGTCATAAATTTCCCGCGCCCTTTGCCGTGCTCTGTCGGCAACCGATTTGCGTTTGTTTTTATCAGTGGCGAGCAGCGCGATAGCCTCCGCCGCCTGATCGATATCGACTGCCACCGACATCGCGCTTTTGCCGAGGAACCCGCCATACATTTCCCTGCCGCTTAGCAAAAGTTCCGACAGCGCGTGCCCGCTGCCCGGCGGCGGCTGTGTGGTGCGGATCAAAAACCCGTCCTCGCCATGCGCAACGCTATCGCGATAACCATCCCAGTCGCTTATGACGCGGGGCAGGCCGGCGGCCATTGCTTCAATCGGCGTCAGGCCGAAGCTTTCCTGCATATTGTCGATAAGGGAGAGAAAAATATCGCCGGACGCCCACAACCCGTCGGGAAAGCGCTTATCATCGCTGGCAACAAACGTCACCTTGGCTTTCGTGCAAAAATCGGCTGCGAGTTTTTTGAACATCGTCTCGGCCTCATCCGGCACGAAATAGCCTTGCATCACCAAATGGATTTTTGCGCCCGTCTTTTCGGCGGCGCGTTCTGCCGCCGCAAACATCGCGTAAGGATGCGCCTTGATCGCATGGCTCAGGCGCCCAACCCACAGCAAAACAACCTCATCCTCCGCGAGTCCGAGTTTCTTACGCTGATCGGCGCGTTTATCCGGCGTCACCAAAGCCTCAAACCGCGCGACATCGATACCGAGGGGGATCACCGGCAGCTGCACGGGGCAAGTAAATTTAGCGCCGAAACGTTGCTCCAGATAATCGCCGTACAGATCCCAAAAAGAACGTATCGCGGCTTTTACGGCGTGCGAGGGACATATGATGGCGTCGGTCTCTTCGCTCGGCGCAAGGCAATATTTCTCCAGCAAATCGCCGGTTTCCATGCCGCCGATGGCGTGCGCCAATCCGCAGAAATTAAATCCTGGCGCGGGCAGTTGCTGGCGCTGCCACAGGATATTATGCAGATGCGGATCGGGCCGGAAGATCGTTTTGAAATTGGCAAAATTCTCGCGCGCATAGCGCCGGTCGAGCGCGACCAGCCGCTTGCCATCCAAACCGGCTTCGGCGGCAATTTGTTCGACCTCGCTCCAGTCTTTCGGATTGCCGATAAGAAAATGAAATTTTTCGGGGGTGCCGTAACGGAAAAACGCCTTCAACCAATTGGCGATTGCCACCTGCAGCCCGAACACTTCACGCGCCGTGCCGGAAAGATTGACCGAGGAATAATGGATGGCGAGCATGGGGACCTGAAGAAGGGTATGGCTATATTTAGCCCCTTACCATCACCGTCACAAGGCTGTCGCCGCGCTGGATCGACAGCCGCCAACTGTTGTTGTGCTGTTTGAGGGCGGCCATAGCGTCGCTTACGTTCGCGATTTTGGCGCCATTGATGCTGACCACGACATCGCCCGGCTGAAGACCGAGGCTCGCGGCATTAGAATCTTCCTTAACGGCAGTAATGACAACGCCCCGCTCCGCGCCGTGCAGGTGGATATCTTCTGCAACCGCAGGCGAGAGGTTTTCCAGTACCGCACCGGACAGGGGGCTATTGCCGCTTACCTCGCTCTTATCGCGTGGCAAATTTTCCGGTGGCGCGATAAGCGGCACATGCACCGTAAGCGTTTGTCCTTTACGCAGAACGCCGAAATCGACGCTTGATCCCACGCTCAAAGTCGCAATGCGGTAATGATAGGCTTCCGGATCCTCGACCGCATGACCGTTGACCGAGGTAATGACATCGCCGACCTGCAGGCCTGCTTTGCCCGCAGGGCTGGCAGGATGAATATGATTGACGAGCAGCCCGGAAGGCTGCGCCATGTTGAGCGAGGATGCGAGCTCCGAGGTTACTTCCTGCCCGTCGATTCCGAGCCACGGACGCACGATATTCTTGCGACCTTCCTCGACGGCATTGAGCACCACGCGCACAAGGTTCGACGGCACCGCGAAGCCGATGCCGAGATTGCCGCCGCTTTCCGAGAAGATCGCCGCGTTGATGCCGACCAGCCTGCCGTCCATCGTCACCAAAGCGCCGCCGGAATTTCCGGGATTGATCGCGGCATCGGTCTGGATGAAATAGTTATTATCGCTCGATGCGATAGAGGTATGCGCCATGGCAGAAATAATGCCGCTCGTCACCGTCTGGCCGACGCCAAAAGGATCGCCGATGGCCAGCACCAGATCGCCGACCTGCGCCGCGTCGCTGTCGCCTAATTCCAGATAAGGCAGTTTTTCACCCTTGGTTTCGACGCGCAGCACAGCAAGATCGGAATGTTCGTCCGCCGCCACCAGTTTGGCGTCGAACTCGCGACGGTCCGACAGCACCACGCGGATTTGATCGGCGCCGCGAATGACATGGTTGCTGGTGACGATAAGACCGTCTGGCTTGACGATAACGCCGGAACCAAGAGAATTTTCCATCCTCTGCCGCGACAGGCCTGGCGGCAGCTGAGCACCGAAAAACTGCCGGAAGAACGGATCCTGAAATAAAGGCGACACGCGCTGCTGCACAACGCGCTGGGTATATATATTAACGACTGCGGGTGCCACCTGCTTCACCAGAGGCGCAAAACTCAGCGTAATCTGCGGGCGGGATTGCGGAACCGCGGCTGCGGGCGTTTGCGCCTGCGCGAAAGCTGAGAAACCAAACGTGGCCGCAAGAAGGGGTATGAGGAAGAACCGAAAGTGTTTCATGCGCCTTAAGATAGTAATCCTCCCGCCAATTGTGAAGAGACCCGAAGATTCAAACAAACGTAGTGAAGTACATCACAGTGTTTGAGTGTTTGTAATTGCCGGATAAGGCTTTTTCGTGATGAAATGAAAATGGAAATTAAAAAGAAAATAATTGGAAAGGAGCCCGAGTATGAGCACACCGGCGGACGATACCGCGTGTTCTGTGAGTTTAAATATAGACGAGCTTTTAAAGCAAGCTTCTGTCGATTGGGCGGCCCATATCACGGAATGCCATGATTATGCACAAACACAACAGATCGAATATCAAAAAGCACGCGCTCTGGCTGACGAATTCGCGCTTTATGCTGACGCGCTTACCCACATCGTGCACCCCTTCACTTTTTCCAAGAAACGAGCAAAGGCATTCACCGATGATGGCCATAACGGCAGTTATTATGGCGGCGAACATTGGGATTATTGCGCCAACGGTTGCTGGACCAATGTCGGCACGGTGGATTACTGGGCCGCTGCGCTTGTCGATGCCGAATTTATGGATCTATGCCGCCAGCGTATTCGCTTGAGAGACGACCGATACGGCAAAGATTATGCCCGGGATACGCAGAGTCACAGCACCGAGTTTAATTTGTTTACCGACAAGAAAGACATCTCCGAAGTTCGTCATCGGTGGGACGATGGCGGACGTGGATTTTTTGACCGGTGGGATTTTCTATCTTTTGACTCCCCGGTCGATTATGACAAATGGACAAACCGCGATATCGGCGCCTATTACCGCCTCACCCGCCAAATGCATCGAAAATTTAAAAGGGTGATGAAAGACCCCGCAAAAGCGGCCGCTGTCGACAAGATTCGTCAGTTCTTTTACGAGACCTTCAAAGAGAATTATCACGGCAAGATCAACAAACCGTATGAAGCTGAGAGCATTTTGAATAACGACCCGGTCAAGAATAAAAGCGCGATGACGGCCCTGCACAAAGCGGCGTATCTGAAGTTCCTGGGCTACGCACAACTTGAGTTTATCGAGCAAAGAACAGCCGATGGCGGCGTTTACACCTTGGCCGAAAAAGAGAAAGCGGACATTGCCATCAGCGTTGCTATACACAAGTCGACCTACGCCGACGGGCGGCCCGCACCAAGCCTGGACAGCTATGACGGACGCAACGCCTTCAGCCAGGCGCTGGATCGCATCATATATGAGGAATTAGGCAATGAACGTCTGGATAAAGGCGTCGATCCCTATAAAGCTGTCGAGGGCTTGAGAGATCATCGTTATTCCCTGACTCATTCGCAAGAAGGGGTCGCCCTGTCACAGGAGTTTGGCCGCAAATTTCTGGTGGAAGTCAAAAACTATGCCTACATCTAAACCCAAACAACCCGAATGGAGGAAACTATGACTACGCAACCACCTTTGATGCAATTGTCGCTCGGCGAAATCACTGCCCGGAAAATTGCCTTTGTGCTTCCTGAACTCCACCTGGAAGCTGTGCCGGTTAAAGATGAAAATTATGTCGGTTTCCATATCCCCAGATTTATCTCTTCCGGAGGCAGGCGCGAACCGTATCCGGTCCAACATGTAATCGAGGGCCTTATCAAGGGCGGAATTCTCGATAAAGGCAATCTCATCGGCGTAAGCTTTGAGGATCAATCGACGCCAGACAGTTATAAAGAGGAAACTGGTGGCCAAACGAGAAACGAAGCGGATAGCCTCGTACCGGAAACGCGGACCGTACATTACACGCGTCACGAAGAAGTGATGAAGTTGGTTCCACCGAAAAACCGTCGCAAGCCAGATGTTTATGTGGAAGAAGGCACGTGCCCCGGCAAAGAGGGGACGCCCACCACCCTTCACATTTCCTTCGCTTGTATAAATGACCATATGTTGGATAAGGTTTTTTCTTTTTTACTCGGAAATGATGGTGGGCAGCACAGCGAGCTTTTTGGGAAAAAATTTTATCATCGAGGAGAGGGAAATATTTTGAAATTGGCTGGCGAAGCCGCAGAGCCTGTTAAAGGACTCGTAAAAAAAGCTCAGGACACCTGCCTCGATCTGGAAGACATGATCTCCGGCGACGCTCGATCACAGGCAAACGAATTCGCAAGCTCATGCGAAGAATTTGTAAAATCGTGCGATGAAGTATGCGGCAATTCAGGCATTTCCCAAATTATGCCGCCAGCCGATTTTCGCCGATTGGTTGTAAAGTCACGCTATTTAAATCTATAGGGACACGCCTGAATTCTACCGGCTCTTGCACGCTGTCAGGCAGTCTTTAAGCGTGCTGCGACAATCGCCGGAGGCGCCGAACATGCCGGGCGGCGTGTCGATCAGGCCGCCGCTACGAACTCCGGCATCGGTGTCCATGCAGCGTCCGTAATCCTCGTTGCAGGAACGTATGCACATTTCGCGATCAGTGCCGACCACGGTGGTCTTGCCGTTGCTGTCGGTATAGCTGTCGGGTTGGGACTTAGGGGAAGCGCAAGCTGCAAGTATCCCCACGAGTAGGATCATGAGGATGCGCAAGCTCATCTTAAACCTTCGCCTTGTCCATTTCTTCGGGGGTCTGCTCGATCTTGCGGGCACGGTCTTTGGCGCCTTTGGCGTCGGCATCCCGATCAATGAGTTCGATCATGCCCATACTCGCCGCATCGCCGTAACGGAAACCGGCCTTCAATACGCGGGTGTAGCCGCCGGTGCGTTTTTTGTAACGCTCGGCCAAAGGCCCGAACAGTTTTGCGACACTTTCGTCGCAACGCAGCTGGGCAAAGGCGCGGCGACGATTGGCAAGGCCGCCCTTTTTGCCGAGGGTGATGAGTTGCTCCACCACCGGGCGTAGTTCCTTGGCCTTCGGCAGCGTGGTTTTGATTTGCTCATTCTGGATGAGCGCAACCGCCATATTGGCGAACATCGCCTTGCGATGGCTGGCGGTGATACCGAGTTTCCGGTGGGCATTTCCGTGACGCATGTTCTTTACTCCTCTATGGCTTGGTCCTGTGATTTCGCTTTTCAGCGTTCATGCAGGAACCGGTTACGTTATCCCCGACCTGAAGTTGCCTTGCAGTATCGGGGGGACTTATCGTGGATGCTACCCGACCTTACGACAGGTCACGTCAACGATTGTCTTGTTAAATCAACAACGACTATTTCAATAGCGGCCCTTGTTACGTCGCATTGCGTAATCAGAGTTCTACATTTGATTGGAGCGAAAAGTTCCTTGGCCGCCGCGACCATGAGGGACTCAACCAGTTTTTCCAAAGCTTCGAGCTTCAATTCCATGTCCTGAGTACCCTGTTCCAGTGAGTCCGCTACGCTAACGACTCCCATAGCCAAAAGCCCTCCTGTATCTGTACCCATACTCAGAAGTGTTCTCGCTGTTCCTCTGAAAGTATCGACTAAGAGTCTCAAGAATTCTGTATTAGACGTTTCTTCACTCATGGTTACTGGCCTCAAAACGGCTCATCGATCCGGCGCGCCAGATCTTCGATATTTTCCGGCGGCCAGTTGGGGATTTGCATCCCAAGGCTGAGGCCCATATGCGCGAGAACTTCCTTGATCTCGTTCAGGCTCTTGCGGCCGAAATTCGGTGTGCGCAGCATTTCGCCCTCGGACTTCTGCACCAGATCGCCGATATAGATGATGTTGTCGTTCTTGAGGCAGTTGGCCGAACGCACCGACAGTTCCAGTTCGTCCACCTTGCGCAGCAAATTGCGGTTGAACAGGGATTCGGCGGAGGTTTCATGCTGCACGGCGGCGCGCGGTTCTTCGAAATTGATGAAGAACTGCAACTGATCCTGCAGAATGCGCGCGGCGACGGCAATCGCGTCTTCCGGCGAGACCGAACCGTCGGTTTCAACCGTGATCGACAGCTTGTCATAGTCGGTCACTTGCCCGACGCGGCTGTTTTCGACTTTGTACGCCACTTTGCGTACCGGGCTGAACAGCGCATCGATGGGGATTAAACCAATCGGCGTGTCTTCCTTGCGCAGGGCCGAAGCCGGGATATAGCCGCGGCCGCTTTCGACGGTGAGTTCCATCGAAAGATGCGCAGCACGGTCGAGTGTGCAGATGATCATATCCGGATTCATGATTTCGATATCGCCGGTCACTTCGATCTGCTTGGCGGTTACTTCGCCCGGCCCTTCGGCACGCAGGCGCAATTTGCGCGGCAGGTCGGACTGCATGCGCAGCGCCAAAGCCTTGATGTTGAGCACAATGTCGGTGACGTCTTCGCGCACGCCGGGGATGGATGAGAATTCATGCAGCACGCCCTCGACCTGGATCGCGGTCACGGAGGCGCCTTGCAGCGACGACAACAAAACGCGACGCAGCGCGTTGCCGAGCGTCATGCCGAAGCCGCGCTCCAAAGGCTCGACGACCAGCGTCGCGACATTGCGATTGCTTTCCGAGATATGAACCTGCTTGTTCGGCTGAATCAGCGACTTCCAGTTTTTCTGCAACACGACTTGGCCTCTTTCCGTTAGAGAAGTTTCAAAATCTTCAAAATTATTAGACGCGCCGTCTCTTCGGCGGGCGGCAACCGTTATGCGGCACCGGCGTAACGTCACGGATCGCCGTGATCGAAAAACCAACTGCCTGCAACGCGCGCAGGGCGCTTTCGCGGCCCGAACCCGGACCCTTCACTTCGACTTCCAGCGTGCGCATGCCGTGTTCCATTGCTTTGCGGCCGGCGTCTTCGGCGGCCATCTGCGCGGCGTACGGCGTTGATTTGCGCGAGCCCTTAAAACCCATCAGGCCGGAGGACGACCAAGCGATGGTGTTGCCGTGCGAATCCGCCACCGTGATAATGGTGTTATTGAAACTCGCGTTCACATGGCAAATGCCATTGACAATATTTTTACGCTCACGACGCTTGCGTGTCGCCACTTTCTTTTCTGCGCCTTCGGGAGCGCTGTCTTTTTTGGTCGGGCTGGCCATGATTTTCGTTCAATCCTTTAATTATTTCTTGGTTGCAATCTTCTTGCCAGCGATCGGCTTGGCGCGGCCTTTGCGCGTGCGCGCGTTGGTGTGCGTGCGCTGACCGCGAACCGGCAGACCCTTGCGATGACGCAGGCCGCGATAGCAGCCGAGATCCATCAGGCGCTTGATATTCATCGCCACTTCGCGGCGCAGATCGCCTTCGACCTTGTAGTTGCGGTCGATGTCTTCGCGAACTTTCAAAATTTCGGCTTCGGTCAGTTGATTGACACGCTTCATCGGCTCGACGCCGATGCGCGCGCAAATTTCCAAAGCATTGGTCGGGCCAATGCCAAAAATATAGCGCAAGGCAATGTGCAAGGGCTTTCCAGCCGGGATATTTACGCCTGCAATACGGGCCACGTTAAACTCTCCAAACGTTCAGCAACTCGATTAACCCTTACTTAACTGTTGGGCCAAGAACAAAAAGGACGCCCCGGCGGCTCCGCAAAGCACGCCGAACATCCCATTGTCACGACACAAAAAAGGGCTCAAACCCGACAGCCGGGCCGAGGTGGCGCACTATAGCGATGGGCGTTGGAGAGTCAAGCGTGGTAGAGGGGCTAGGATTTAGGGACTAAGGGTTAGGAGATTTTCCTTTGCCTAGCCCCTAGACCCTAGCCCCTAACCCCTATTTTGTGCAGTGTGTCAAAGTCGCAACTTTATAAGTTATTGATTCACAACGATGTTAACCCATTGTAAACACATGTAATTTGCAGAAATGATTCACCCTTTCTTGACAAGCCTGTTATATTCTTATTGCAACGCACAACAACAAAGGTGGCCTGATGCCTACATCGACCGCAGCCAAGCAATCGACGGACAACACCAAAATTGGTGAATGCGCCGCCGTTCAACCGCTTTCCGGCATTGACCATGTCGATGAAACTTGCGCCGTTCTTGGCGCTGGCCGCGGCGGTTTCGTCCGCAAGGAAGACGCCGAGAAGAACAAGGGTGCTTCTCGCTAAATCCGTATTTCACCAAAAAACCGGTTTTTATGTTTCGGCGTTAGCCAACACGCGAAGACGCCTCAAACGCGACGCCTTTGGCGGCCAGCGTCTTTTGCAATTCGCCGCTTTGCAGCATGTCGCGCATGATGTCGCAACCGCCGACAAACTCGCCCTTGATGTAAAGCTGCGGAATCGTCGGCCAGTCACTGAAATCCTTGATGCCCTGGCGCAGGGAAGGATCGGCGAGAATATCGACGCCCTTGAATTTGACCCCGAGCATATTGAGGATATTCACGGCCTTGGCCGAAAATCCGCATTGTGGAAAAACCGGCGTGCCCTTCATGTACAGCACGACATCATTGGCATTGATATCGGCATGGATGCGTTCGGCAACGAGTGGATCGACCATCTTTTTCTCCTTTAAGCTTGATTGGCAACGACGGTTGTAATCGATAAGGCATGCAGCGGCGCAGTGCCGGGCACCGCAAGCGCGTCATAGACCATGCGATGCTGCTGCACTAACGGTTTCCCCGCAAAAGCCGCGCTTTCGATATGGGCGGCGTAATGATCGCCATCGCCGCGCAGATCGGTAATTTTAACCTTCGCATCCGGCAGCGCTTGAACAATAAGACGCTCGATATCTTCGGCGGTCATGGGCATTTGGCAAGTTCCTGTATTGCAAATCTTTATAGGGAGTAACATGGCTATGCTTGAACCACTGATCAAGAGCCTTTTTATCGTCAAAACCCGAACCGTTCCCCTCCCCTTGCGGGAAGGGTTAGGGGAGAGGTAAACAGGATGCCCTCGCCACGATGTCTCCATGACCGCCTTGTCCAAAAAATCCGCTGAGCCGAAGCCGCATTATTTCGGCCATCGCGAGCGGTTGCGCGAAAGGCTGTTCGCCTCCGGCGCAGAAGCCTTGCAGGATTATGAATTGCTTGAACTCCTGCTGTTCACCGCCATTCCACGGCGCGACGTGAAGCCCATCGCCAAGGAGTTACTCGCCGAGTTCAAAGACCTCTGGAGCCTGCTCAATGCCAAGCCCGAAAGGTTACTGGCTTTTGGTTTAAGCGAAACCGCGGCAGCGTCTCTTATCGCCACCGGCGCCGTCGCGCTGCGCGCGCATAAAAACGCGGCGCTTAAAGGCCCGTTGCTCAACAACTGGCAGCGCATCGTCGATTATTGCCGGGCCGCTATGGCGCATGAAACCAAGGAGCAATTCCGCCTGCTGTTCCTTGACCGCAAAAATCACCTGCTCGCCGAGGAAGTGCATCAGCGCGGCACCATCGATCATACGCCAGTCTATCCGCGCGAAGTGGTGCAGCGCGCGCTGGAGGTCGGTGCCGGAGCCTTGGTTCTTGTGCATAATCACCCCAGCGGCGATCCCAAGCCGAGCAAGGACGATATCGCCATGACGCGTGCGATTATCGCCGCGTGCAAGCCGCTCGATATCACTATCCATGATCATATTATCGTCGGCCGGGACGAGGTGGTGAGTTTTAAGGCGTTGGGGCTTTTGAATTAGAGATTAGTGGTCAGAGATTAGAGGGAACTCAATCTCTTTTGTCTTCTCTAATCTCTGACCACTAACCCCTCTTTTCTATTTCTTCCTAAACATGTCGAGGCTAATCACTTCGCCGCGTTTTTCGTCCTTTTTATCTTTATCCTTGGTGTCTTTTCTGCCTTTGCCCTTGGGCTTATCGCCGCTTTCACCATCATCATTGACGCCCATATCTTCGGCATCACCTTCTTCGCCTTCTTCCTCATCGGCCTGGCCCGACTGGAATTGGAGGGCAAAATTGACGGACGGATCGGCGAAGGTCGTAATCGCCTCGACAGGAATGCGCAAACGTTCCTTGATGTTGTTGAAGCTTAAGGTAACGCTGAAAAAATCATCCTCGAGCTTCAAGCCAAAAAACTGGTATTGCAGCACGATGGTCATTTCTTCGGGATATTGCTTGCGCAAATTATCCGGAATTTCGACGCCGGGAAAATTGGTCAGGAACGTAATGTAGAAATGATGTTCGCCCGGCAAGCCGTTTTGGGCGACCGTCGATAGCGTCTCACGCACGACATCGCGCAGCGCGGCTTCGATCATCAAATCGTAACGGAGAAGATCTTCGGACATCAGAAACCAGATCGCAGATTACAGGGATCAGACAACAGATATACGAAGTATCAGATTAAGAAAATAAATGAAAGACAGCTTATTTCTGTCTTCTGATGCCTGTCCTCTGCCCTCTGAAGTGGGGGGCTTCTGTTGCCCGGCGCCCCCCGGGCCGCGTTAGTCAAACAATCAACTTAAATTCGCTAAGCGAACTTAAGCAGCGATTGCTTCAACTCCCATGTCAACGTTGTCGTTGGCATTTATAGATATGACCCGATAACGGCGGTATCATGCCGAGCAAAAACCATGTCTTTACCACGCGCGTCGATCCTGTTTCGCCCCCACAGCAGAAGTCGAAAATCCCACTTCTGGTGGTGGAGGCGCCGGGTACCGCCCCCGGGTCCGCAGCGTCTATTCCACAAGGCGTTTATCGCCATAGTCGGCAAGCCGACCCAAACAATATAGCATGGAAAAGGTTAATTTGGAGTCAGGGCTTTTCGTCAACTATATCAACGGGTTTCCGGTTTCGTTCCACCCACCGCGCACCGAAAATCGAAAGTTCGTACAGCAGCATAAGCGGGATGGCGAGGCTTAACTGGCTAATGACATCCGGCGGCGTAAGAACCGCCGCCGCAACAAAAATAAGCACAACCGCATAACGCCGGAAGGATAAAAGTTTCGCTGAGGACAACACGCCGACGCGCGTCAGTAAAACCAGAATGACCGGCAATTCGAACGCGATGCCGAACGCAAATATGACCGTCATGGAAAGCGACAGATATTCACTCACCCGCGCTTCAAGCTGAATCGGCAGGGTACCGGCGCCGCCCGGCATCTCAAAGCTCAGGAAAAATTTCCAGGCGAGGGGAAACACAAAATAATACGCCATGGACGCGCCCATCAGAAAAAACACCGGCGTCGCGATGAGGAATGGCAGAAAGGCCTTACGCTCAGCCGCATAAAGGCCGGGCGCCACGAACATCCAGATTTGCGCGGCGATAATCGGAAAGGCGATGAAGCAGCCGGCCCACAAAGCCAGCTTGATATAGGTCGTAAAAGCTTCGGTAAGACCGGTATAGATAAGGCGGCGATGCTCGCCTTCCGTCACCTGCGCGAGCGGCCGCACCAGAAATGCATAAATCTGCGGCGCAAAAAAATAGCACACGACAAATCCTGCCAGCACCGCGAGCAAAGACCAAATCAGCCGCCGCCGCAATTCCGTGAGATGCGCGAGCAAAGGCTGCCGCAATGGATCAAGGGGCGGCAGGTCTGTCATGATCTTCAGGTGGTTTGGGTGGGGACGATGCCGCTTTTTCCTGTTCGTCTTTTTTGAGTTTCTCCGCCACTTCGGCTTCGTAATTCAATTGGTCGAAAGCACTGTGAATATCATGCAACATGCGGCGCGCCTTGGCAGCCCATTGTCCCAGCGCATGCATTACTTTGGGCAGATCCTTCGGGCCGATAGCGACCAGCGCCACCGCGCCAATCACCACAAGTTCGGGCCATGCGACGTCAAGCATTACCTACGCCGCCGCCTTAAGCATCCGGCTTCTTGTCTTGCGCGATCTGTTTTTCGGCATCAGCCTTCTGATCGTCATTCAAGCCCGCCTTGAAACTGCGGATGCCTTTGCCGAGATCGCCCATGACTTGCGGCAGACGTCCTGCGCCGAAAACAATAAGAATGACGATCAGCAAGATAAGGATATGTCCGATGCTTAGTCCCATGGCGGCAGCCTTTCGAAGGTATTTTGAATAAAGGGTTTTATACGCCTGATGACGGCAGAACGGCAAGGGGCTGGTGTTTATTCAGTTAATTGTAGCTTGTCTTCACCACCACGCCCCGGTAGCCTTTTTTCAATTGGAAGAGGCACTATGAGCAATCTTAATCTGGAACAACTTCGCACAATGCCCGCCGCAACGGCGGGCGAAATTGCGGCTATACGCAACCGGTTGGAAACGCAGCGTCCGCAATTTGTTTTTGACGAAGAATATCTCGCATGCCTTGCTTTCGGCGGCACAATCCAGTCAGCTTATATTCCAACGAATGAAAATATTCTTCCCGTACCGATGAACCCCGGACTCGAAAGATTGGCCGAACTATCGGCACGCTATGGCATAGCGAATAAACGGGGGGGGGGGGTAACGGGTGCCATTTTAAACGTCAAAGACAGCCGGCAATTAATCAACGCCGATGTCGTTTCGCTCGTCCATACAATCCAGCAGATTCCAAATAAGAAAATTCTGGTATCATGTGGCACCTATATGCTGCCGCTCATTGGGCAAGCGCTTGATTTCTCATTCGGACAGGGAAAGTCGAATAAAATTATCGGCCTGACCGGCAGCTGGCTGCCTTTCGCTATAGAATCTTCGGATGCCGATTTTAACCTGGGCGGAGTCATCGCATCGATCAACGCCTATGCCGCCATCAACAAAACGGGCATCGTCTTTGCCCATTTTCATGGCAACATTTCCGTCGGCGCAGATATGGCAAAACTGGATTTACATCTTCCCGGCATTAATCCGAAACTGGCGTTTCCAGCGGTCGAAACGCGGTAATACCAATCACCCCTGCCGCTTGACCATCATCTGCTTGGTCTCGGCGATGGCCTTGGCGGGGTTGAGGCCCTTGGGGCAAGTGTTGGTGCAATTCATGATGGTGTGGCAACGATAGAGCCGGAAGGGATCTTCGAGATTATCCAACCGTTCGCCGGTGGCCTCGTCACGGCTGTCTTGCAGCCAGCGCGCCGCCTGCAACAAAATCGCCGGGCCCAGATAACGGTCGCCGTTCCACCAGTAACTCGGGCAACTGGTCGTGCAGCAGAAACATAGAATACATTCATAAAGCCCGTCGAGCTTGGCGCGTTCTTCCGGCGATTGCAGCCGTTCGCGATCCGGCGGCGGCGGAGTTTCCGATTTCAGCCACGGCTCGATCGAGGCATATTGTGCATAGGCGCGGGTCAAATCCGGGATGAGGTCCTTTACCACTTCCATATGCGGGAGCGGATAGACCTTGGCATCGCCCTTAATCTCATCAATCGGCTTCAAACAGGCGAGCGTGTTGGTGCCGTCGATATTCATCGCGCATGAACCGCAAATCCCCTCGCGGCAGGAACGGCGGAAAGACAGCGTCGAGTCGACATCGTTCTTGATATGGATAAGCGCGTCCAAAACCATCGGGCCGCATTGTGCGAGATCAATTTGATATTCATCGATATGCGGATTTTCCTTATCGTCCGGCGACCAGCGATAGACCTTGAAGTTCTTGACCTTCTTCGCGCCTTTGGGGGCGGCAAACGTCTTGCCCTTTTTGATCTTGGAATTTTTCGGCAGCGCGAATTCGACCATGTCGTGGGCCTTCGTGAATGGAATGTGAGGGGACTCAACGCACGGATTCTAAGCTTTGCCCCTTAAAAGGTAAAGCTTTTGATCTGCTTAGCCATTGACGGGGGTCTTCCCTTGTTTTCCAAACACCCGCGTCCACATATGGCGGAAATCCCATTCGCCCTCGTCCAGGTCCATGTCACCACGGACACCGAGTTTATCAAGCTTGTCATTCAAGGTTTGCCACGCGTTCTTTGACAAAGTCGTGAAATTGCCCAGCATATCTTTGCGGCGCTCACGATCATCGAATGTCGCCCCATAGCGTTCGGATTCGGCCATCTGCCGGTTAAGGATTTCCTGCGGCACCCCTCTTCCATAGGCATATGTCCCGCCAACCAACGCGCCCCCGAGCGCCATAAAGGCGCCGCGCAAAAGCCCTCTGCGGGAAGTCTGCGGCGCCTGAACGACGCTGATGAATTCCTGCTGCTCGCCGAGCGGTCGAAAAACCGAACGCGAACCCGCAAGAAAAAGCGCGGCCCCCATTCCGGCGCCGGTAACTGCGGCTTCGGAAGGCGTGAACCCATCGCCCGAAAGA
>Ga0206958_1077_pt1 | contig 29063 bp, 37 predicted proteins | sample Alteio_BWOrgHeat_33_FD_152968 | JGI IMG/M metagenome (GOLD analysis project Ga0206958, IMG submission 152968) | Enriched cells from forest soil in Barre Woods Harvard Forest LTER site, Petersham, Massachusetts, United States -... | ecosystem: Environmental > Terrestrial > Soil > Temperate forest >... | reverse complement strand
CCCCCGAATTTTCCCCATAGCGAAATAACGGCGAAAGTGCTCAGGTCGGTTCCCACTTCTTGAAGAAAACACCAACCCTTCGGTTGAAAGCCGAACGGGGTCGTGTTACTCCGGCTGAAATGTAGATTTTTTCCTGTGGCGATGTCACAGCAAATGTCACGCAGATAAAAGCTGTTCGCACTGAGATTCGATCTCTGGGTCGGCGGCGGTTTGGAAAACCTCCGCCTTAGTCTGTGAACGCCAAATCAAACGACCAGGCGATCTCACGGGGAACCGGCATTCTCGTTGTGAGGTAGCACGCCTGCCCGCCAAGCAGGTGTGCTTGTTACATGTAGGAGGCAAAGCATTCTTCGAAAATTGGATAGAGCATTGGGCTCGTCACGGAATGCTGGCCAAGTCGCAGGTAGGTATCTGATTCCCAGCAGGTCAACAGGTTCTAGTCAATCCACGAGAAGATGTTTCTGCATCAGGGCAACCGGAAAGCGTCACGTAACGGCTACTTCCGTTAGAATTGAGCCTTGGGAACCAATGCTCACATCGCGATGGAGCACGGAGAGATGGCAATGGACGATCTATATGCAATCAACGTGGCCAAAAGCGAATTTCGGGATTGTTTCAACCTCTCGGATGTGTCGCGCTTACTGGCGATCGCAGATCCCGACTTGGTTAATTTCTCCGACGGCCAACCGTGTGAGTTCGGCGCGAGCGGATTGGATGCCTTGAAAACTCGGCTAGAAAATCTGTTCGAGCGTTTTACAGCGAAGCTGGTTGTGATTGTTATCGAGATTCGTCTTCACGGAGATGTAGCCCATGACTATGGTTGGCATGACTTAACGCTTACTCCTAAGGACGGCGGTCAACCAACCCGCCGCAGGGATCGCTATGTGGACATCTGGCGGAAAAATAAGGAAGGAAAGTGGAAGTTATGGATGTATATGGATAACCAAGATGTCGTCGATCCGTTCCGGCCAGAGCAGACTTTACGGCGCGGAGCATAGAGTTACGGAAGACTCCGAATCTTATTATACAGACGCTTATTGAACCCCTCGGGCGTATGAAACAATTTCCCGTCACCAACCAGACCCACAACGTTTCGAGTCCCATCAAGCACCGCTTTGCAGTGCGCGCATTCTTTGAAGTGAGCTTCCATGCGTTCGCGCATCTCGGTAGAGATTTCCTCATCAAGGTAGTTGGAGATTTCCCGCCACACTTCGACGCAACTGATTTCAATTATCGCCATTTGGACTCTTCTTCTTTTTTCACCATGGCCTAACTTTCTGATACGGTTGTCCATTAAACCAGCAACCGTCGAATCCAGGCGCGAGCGCATCCCTCATTTGTAAGCGGGCTCGAAGAAGCCGAAGTTTGACGGCACCTTCCGAAATTCCGAGTATGGTTGCCGTTTCTTTGGTGCTCAGATTCTGGACGTCCCTCAGAAAAAAGACTTCCCGATAGATGCGACCGAGCGAATTGGTTGCGTTCTGTATGGCCTGACGCACCTCGTCCCTTTCGAATAATTCGGAAGGTATAGGTCGCCAATCCGCAAAGTCTTTCGGCCAATAGTCCGCATCCTCACTTGGTTCTGAATCGTCAATCGACTCATAAAGGTGCGAACGCGCCTTCTTCAATCTCATCTTTGCTTCGTTATACGTAATTTGTAGGATCCAAGTGCTGAACTTTGCTTCCGCGCGGAAACTTGCGAGATTCGAAAAGGCTTTCAATACTGCTTCCTGTGCAACCTCCTCCGCATCGGCAGGATTTTTCACAACTGAAATGGCGGTCGCGTAAATCATACGCTCATAGGGATGTACCAATTCGTAGAAGGCCTCGCGCTGTCCGCCGCAGACGCTCTTTATAAGCTCAGCCTCATTGGCCTGCGGTTGCGACTGTGTCACGCTCATTTTCGCTTACACACCAAGGCCTCCCCTCATGCCCGCGGGGAATCCTAATTACCAAGGTCCCGAGACCCCTGAGTGTATGATTCCCAACTCGTCCAGAAGTTTCAGGAAAGCGCTGTAAAGCTGGGGCCCCGTTAGCCTTGGACACCGTCCAGCCCCAACATCGTGCAGATCTCCCTTGTTCTCTTTTACATAGAAGCCGTCATTTTTTGCGGCCCGAACAACTCATTGCCCTCTTGCCTCGCTGATTTCAAGAGGCGGCAGCGGGAGTCTTTAACTCAAAGGAGGAAGTGAGTTGAATCGCCTTGTGCAGCGTCCGGTACAGGGGACAGCGCATAGCATAAATGCCATGCGTGCGCTCGACTGTTTCCCTTGCCGCCTCAGGTGCCACCAGGCGCATCGCCACGTGAATTCGGCGGATGACAAGCACACCCTCCTCTGCTTCCACCTCCCCGGTTACATCAGCGGTCAGCTTTCCGTTGCTGGCATCGATTTGACGCGCTTCCAGCGCGCCTCCAAAAGTGCCCATCATTCAACCAGCGGTTGCCGAAATGACATAGTCAATAGTTGAGGAATGGGACTCTTTCAAGGTTGCCGGGTCGACTTTGTAGTGCTCGGCGATGGCGCCGTGGACACTATAGATCACCGGCTGAGACTCGCCTGGCAGATGCGCGATGCGAAGCGGTCCCTGCTTGCGTTCGATGCGCGACTTTGAGATATAGACAACATCACTCATGGACTTCTCCTTGCGGAACTCGACAATCGACTTTCTTCGGCTCCCGGAAGAGCTACTTATGGCGAATAGCCTCCGGAGATCGTTTGAGGTCAAGGGGGAGTATCTGCAATTGCCATTTTACAGGCACCGAAGCGGGCGGATAGCAAACCTTCTGGTCGCAAGCCTGATACCTCAGGTCGCCAGCTATGGAAATCGTCCTCTCCTCGGACAACACTGAACGGATCGCATCTGAAGCCTTAGACGGCGTCACCGTGAGGTCCTGGGTGATCCGAAACTTTCCCTCGAAGACCGGGACATGTTCCTGGATGGCTTCCAGGTAAAGTACTTTAGAGCTCGGGTAAACGACAGGCTGGAATTCAATTCCAGGAAGCGCCTCCAAGGTGAGCTGAATCGGCTTATAGCCTTTCACCCCGGGAGAATAGACATGTACATCGGGAGGAAGCTCAATTTCAGCAATCAGGCTGACTCTGCCACCCGGTATGACACTGCGATCGGACTGTGCAAGGGTAAGCTGGAGATGAGGCGCCACAACGTTCTGAGTCACTTCCACGCTCAACTCAGGAAAGAGCTTCGCGATGACATTATTTGCCGTCAATCGGTCAGTGTACTTTGCTGTGAAATACTCTTCGCGAATAACACCACTGGAATCCACGAAGAAGAATCCAGGGTAGGCCATCCCTTTAGTCATTCCTTTCGCTTCTGTGTTGAGCACTTCAAAGCTGCGGATGATCTTGGATTCTGGGTCAGCCAATAGGGGAAACTGGATTCCATGCCGGTCAGCAAAGTCCTTCAGGATGGCCGGACTGTCGTAGCTAATCGCAGCCAGCTTAAGTCCTTGCGCCTCAAATCTCTCTTTTGCGTTTTGCAGCTGCACGAGCTGCGCTTTGCAGAAGGGTCACCAATCGGCGGATCTAAAGAAAAGGAGAATAGTGCCTTTTGATCCCTTGAGTGTCTCATTGGATTGTTCGTGACCGAACTGATCCGGGAGGGCGAAGGCCGGCGCCTGCTTGCCAACCACCAGGCCAACTGACGGAGTAGTGCCATGGTCAGTGCCTGGGCTTTCTTGCCCGCTGGGTATTACGAAGAGTCCGACGAGGAAAAGGAGGCAAATCACAAGTTTCATATCTGCTCCAGATTCGATTTCGTTCCTTTGGCGTTGCAAGCGAACTTACCGTCGCTAAATCAAAATAGTTGAGCGAAGCTAATTAGAGAGCCGGACGGAGCCTGCCCCCAAGACCCTTCCCGCATCCGGTTCCTGAATGATCCCAACGATTCTCAGGTCCCGTCGATTCCCGGCATCGAGATCGAGCGTCACATTCCGCGAAAAGTTTTCGGTTCTGCCGACTTTTTCGACGGGGACAAGATCCCGCAAGACGGCCACGTGTTTCAGAGTTCTTCCAGCGTTCTCTCCACGGATCACGTGCGACTCATCGCTCTCATCAGCTACTGCCAGGTAAACGTTCGCCGATTTCGCTGCAAGGGACGAAGGCAGTGGACCAGTTTCGACACGCACGCCGAGCTTATTGGGTTCTTCAACGTGAAACACAGAAAGCATTAATTGTATCTTTTCGAGCTTCACCGCATTTTCGACTGCGCGGATCGCCTGCCGCTCGTCGCTGCCTACGAGCTCGTAGTGCCCGTCAACGACCATCTGCGGCGTGTAAATTCCGCCGCGACCGAACTGCGCCGCGTAGGCACTTTGCCGTTCGCTGTATTCATGCGAAGAGTAGGGATCCTTCCATCCGATATCATTCCAATAATCTACGTGTTCACTGAGAACGATTAGCTCCGCGCCGTTTACCGGCTGGGACCGGTCCAGTCTTTCTAACAGGGCATCGGCGGGAGGACAGCTGGAACAGCCCTCAGACGTAAACAATTCGACGAGCACGGGAGTTCGTGGAGCGCCATCGCTGCTCGACCCCGCCGGGGTGCTCGCAGCATGAACGTATCGAAGCGCTAGTATCGTCAGAATAGAAATTGTGATCCCAGCAGCAATTGGGAGCCTGAAACGCATCTTGTTTTTCTCCTAAGCATTTGCTGTTTGGGTGAAAGTGAAAGTCTCTTCCTCGGCCACCAAAAAAATAGGTGTCCCCCCAGAAGAGATCTTGACGGCGTGTGCTAGGGCTTCTTTGCCGCCGTCCGACGCGGCGCACTCCTCTAGTGCTTGCATTGACGGAAAGTAAACTTCCGCGACGCGGTAGAAAGGAGGAGTCCCCTGGGGCGAACCCAATATCTTGGTTGCGACAATCTTGCACTTGCCACCTAGTTTCGCGACCGCCAGTGGTACATGCTCGTTCTGATAAACCTTTTCGAAGGCATCAGTGTCTTTCGGTTGCGGATATATGACCACTAGCTTTACGTTTCCCATTCGATGCTCCCATCAGTCCGAGATTTGAAGTGCCGAGCACTGCAGTGAGGGGGAGGCCCTCGAAGAGGATCGCAGTGCCCGTTCGGCTCTTGCCGCCGAGGATTCGCCAGTTAATGAGATTGCCGAGCAGGCCAAAGGTTTCACACTAGTTTCGAAATCACGGAGCTGACTCCATCTCGATTCCGGCGTGGCATTACCGCGACTTCTCAGTGGCCTGGCGCCGGCCGATAAGCTCGTTATGCCAAATGCTGGAAACTTTGCGCCGACAAGCCCATCTCACTGTCTGCAATCAAGAAGCTATTCAAAGGGAGAGATCTCAAGTGAATTTTATGCGTGTTGGACGATCTATTGTGCAAGCCATGATCCGTTTCGTTACTGCGCCAGGTGTTGCCGTTTCACCGGAGGAAGCACAGAAGAACAATGTGAAGTCGTTGATCGCATTGTTCCTGGCAGTTGGTTTTTGGTCCGTCCCAGCCCTGGCACAGGCAAAGAATGAAGTCGGCCTCGTCATTGGGGGGATCGTAGGACCTGGCCAAACTCTGTCCCCTGGGACGAGCTTTACCGGACCTGGTGGCACGGTTCTCCCCAACCGGGATATAACATTCAATCCAAGTTTGACGTTAGGGGCTGAGTATGATCGCGTTGTTGTCCAGAAGCAGAGAGTCGCAATTGGCGGCGGCGTTGATTTTCTGGCATCTCCGTTTGATGTGAAGCTCAGTCCGCAGTCCCAGAACTCGATCGATCAATATGCTGTTATTTTTCTCACTCCCCACGTTCGAGTGAAATTTCATACGAACGGTGTTTTTTCTCCCTGGTTGTCATTTGGTGGCGGGTATGCGCGCTTCCTTGAGAAGGCACCTGCTACCGCGCCATCGTTTAAGCCGGGTACAAATACCGGAACCTTTGTGTTTGGTGGCGGGGTTGACACTCGAACGGTCATCCACGTCCTCAAAATACCCATCGGCTTCCGGATCGAAGCGCGTGACTTCTATTCGGGGCTGCCCAACTACAATCAAAAAGTCACCGGCAATCTTCAGAATAATCTGGCGTTCACTGGCGGATTATTGATCAAGTTCTGAGGCCCTAATTGGAGCCCTCAGCTTTCGTTGACCTCCAATCCAGTCAGGGCTGCTCCCTAAGCGCCGATGAATTCGATCTCTCCTCGGAAACTCTTTCGCCAGACGGGAATCTCATTTCAGGGCGCCTATTCAGCGGAGACCTGAAGCAAGGGGCGCGTCTCAAACCGCGATCCGTTTGCTGCGTTATAGAGCTCTGCTCGCGCGCAGACCGACCAGGACGTCTGTGCGGACACAGAGTTTTGAGGAAGTGTGTAAACGGGTAGTGCAAGAAAGCAAAGGTTTTGCTTGGCAAGAGAGATTGCGTCTGACTTGAGCGGAAAACTACCAGGCCCCACTTCGTTGGCTGATTGCAACCTCGGCGGAAGTGTCTTCGCGGAAAGGCGCATGCCTGTAAGCGCAACGACAAATTGCGCAGAAAATGAAACGCGAAACGACCGGATCCGAGCGAATGAAGAGGTCTTGATCAGCAGAATTCACGAGGGCGAGAAGGATTTATTCCTTGAGCTCATCCGGCCATATCAACGGACGGTCTACGCGACACTGATCTCGATGCTGGGAAGCAAAGAGGATGCCGAAGATGTGACGCAGGATGTACTGCTGAAAGCTCTGGCACGTCTTCGCCAGTTTCGGCGGGAGTCGGCGTTTGGGACGTGGCTAATTCAGATTGCTATCAATGAAGCAAGGATGCGCAAACGGAAGCTGAGGCACGGAATTATGTTTTCGTTGACAAAAGGGGTTGATGACGAAGGAGCATATGTCCCAAAGGATTTTGCCGATTGGCGCGAGATTCCTTCAGAGGCATTGGAGCGTTCAGAGATTCGTAACGCCCTGGCCAAGGCTTTGGCCTTACTCGGAGAGCACTACCGGTTGGCTTTTATTCTCCGCGATGTGAACGAACTGAGCATCACGGAAACTGCCAACATCTTGGGAATTACGCGCGGAGCCGTAAAAACGCGCCTTCGACGCGCTCGTTTGATGTTGAGGGACATTCTGTCCCCGGGGCTGCAACAGGGTGGCGAGGTGGGGTTAGCATTCAAAGAGGTAAGGAAACCATGGGAATGACTTGTGAAGAAGTTTGGCGGGACATCTCCGACTACGTCGATGATGAGCTAGACCCCAAACAGAGAACCGCGCTCGAAGAGCATTTCGCAGTATGCCGGCAATGCGCCGCAGTTCTTGAAGGAACCTGCAACGTCATTCGTCTATATCGCGATGAGCGAGTTTTGGCGCCGCCCAAGGGGTTTCACGATCGTCTGCACGCTAGACTGAACCAGAGACTGAAGCGCGGACCGGAAGAGCAAATTCGACCCTCGCGTCGTGCGGTTCTTGCTTGGGCCTTGACAGCAGCCGCGGCAGTGCCGTTGGGCTTCGCCTTATTCTCAGCGAAACGAATTATCTTGCCCCGGCCCGAACACCAGAATCCGTCGGGCTCTCCCGATTCGCCTGCAGTTACGGGACTTGTAGCAGTATCGCAGGATGCAGATGACAAGGTGTATCACGTTGCGGGCTGCTCGCATCTGCAGGGAAAGCCGAAGTTCCTGCCTGTGGAGGAAGCGATTCGAGAGGGCTATACCTCTTGCGTCTACTGCATCGGAAAGGCACGGCCGAAACAAAAGAGCTAGCACTCCATGGAAGAGCCCGAAGCGGACTTCCGTCTCGCTACACCCACAATCCGTGTCGTCGAAGTGGCGAGTGATTTATTTGCCCCGCATCTGGGAGAGATTGATAGAGCATGAGCGGACCCAAAATACCTAAGCGCATCCCAACGGATCTACCAGAACATTAGCTCAAAAAGTTAGCTGCGCGTGAAACTTTCCAAACCTGCCTGAATCCCATTGCTGCAGTAAATCCGTAAGACGAAAAAGGAGAATCTACGTGCTGAAAACAGTTCGGCGAAGTCCGCTTGCGAGGCAGATACAAGTGGCCTTCGCCATTGCATCTTTCGGGTTGTTAGCTTTCCTTCAGCTACCGTCCAAGGCCCAGGAAAAGAAGAGCGAGCGGTCTTTCCAAGAACAGAGCGCGCAACGTGACCAAGCCTACGTGCGCCAGCTCCTCGAGAAAGGGGCTTCAGACGCGAAGGTGGAAAGTCTTCTCAAACTGAGTAGCAGATTCGCAAGCTTTAATCCCTCTGGAGAGTTCCATGCCTATACCCTCAAGCTCATAGCCAGAGAAAAGGCCGCTCTGAAGCAGACGAAGCAAACTCAGCAATCTGGCGTCCGGTCCGAGTCAGCGCCTGCCGTTGCTGTTGCCGAGATTACCCCTGCTGTTGTGACCGGGAGTGTAACTGCGCCTTCCAACCCCGTAGGTATTGGCAACATCAAGGCGTCTCAGGAGAGCAACCGGGACAGCAATCAGGACATCACAACAAGCAATCTCGAAAGTAATCAAGCTGCAGTTTCCAGTCCTTCTCCGGCAGCTCCAGTTTTCGGAGGCGGCGTATTTCTGCCCGCTGTTTCAGTTGCTTCGAATGGAGGCGGGCTCGTTTCTCCCACTTCTTCGGGAACCAGTTCGAACTCTCCTGTGACCGCAACTTCAGGAGTTTCCGTCCCGACGGAATCATCGAGTTCGGGGACATTTAACTCTGACCAAGGCCCCGGACCTGGGCCGATCGGTCCGGGACCTGGATGCAACCTGTTGCCGGCACCACCGTCGGTTGGTGCGACCGTTCCGCTGTCGTATTTCGGTCCATCGCCCTCGGAAACCAATCCGAGTTTGGTCGGGCCCGTTCAACTACTGAAGTCCGGGACCGTTGATGCGGCGCACGGCACCATTACCTTGCCGCTTTATTTGGGGCACATGAAGGGCAGTAAGAAGAACGTCTGGTACATCTTGACGGATGTGGACGATCCGAACGTCGCAGCAGAGTTGGGCTTGAACTTCTCAGCGAAGCTTACTTTCGCGTCTAACGCGGCGAGAACGGCAAACCTCGCGGCCGATGGAACTCTCGTGTTCGATAAAGGCACAGTCGATTTCTCGCCTGTTCGCAATATCGTTCCAGGGCCTCTCGGAGCGGAATTTCCGCCGGTTTCGGCACAACCTGGTGCTGTCGGCGATGCAGATTACAGTCCCTTTGTCCAAGTCACGAATGCCGCAGGCGTGATTTACAACGCTCCCATCGTGGCTTTCGGTGTGGACGCCAATCAAATCAATTTCCCCAATGGAAACGTTGACTATAGCAAGGTTCACGACGAAGTAGTGGCCATCGACCCGTTCGCCCAGACGGTGACTATCAACCTGATCAATGGGTTTAGCTTTGGCAGGCCGGTTTGGTACCTCTCAATGGACACCAGCATCCCGCTGGGCGCGGCCATCGAACACAACACGTTTGCACCATTGATGCAGCAGCTTCATCTTGGCACAGATGACACATTCTCCAGCCCCATCGAGAGAATTTTCATTTCCACGAACGGCCCCGAGTCAGGAGGGTGCAACAATCCTCTGCGGCAAGGCTTGTCGGCGGATTTGGCTGATGGTGCTCGTCCGAACAATGTCCTCGGGGGAATCCCAACGATCGCGTTGGATTACAGTCCGGCTTGGGATGCCCAATTGTTTGAATGGACCAAGGATGCCGTCGAAAATGGCTTCCGCGGTCAGGTGCGCGAAGAGTTTCAGATTCTTACCTTCGTGCAAGATGGCCTGATCACTGGACCCGGTGGAAAACCATTTGGGAGTTCCGGGTTCTCCATCAACTGCCCAATCGCTCAGCGCCTCGACTGACCAACTGCTCTCGGTCCTTTCAAAGTTCCCGCCGTGTCTCCTAGGAGGCACGGCGGGGCTCCATTGGTTAGGTTCTCTGAAGCTTCTCAGCAAATTGTTTGATACGGGCGGTCCCGGGAAAGCGAGAACGTGGATACGACTAATCAATGCTCAGTTACGGAAAAAATGTTTGTGGAGGCACCTCGTCGATTCGAGACCAAAACCCTACTGGAAAGAGTGGGCATTCACGTTTCCCGCTACGGCTTGGTAGTCACTCTTCTTCTAATTGGGGTTCTTAAGTTCACAGCTGGTGAGGCGCAGGGTATCCAGCCCTTGGTAGCAAGCAGCCCGCTGATGTTCTGGCTCTACCGTTTTTTAAGCGTTCAGTTCGTTTCCAATCTTATCGGAGCGATCGAAATCGCTGTCGCTGCACTCATAGCACTGCGGCCGTTCTCCGCAAAGCTCTCTTTCATCGGCAGCATTGGCGCCGTCATCACCTTCGCGATTACGGTGAGTTTTCTATTCTCGACACCGGGAGCGTTGCAGTTCTCACACGGAGTTCCCTTGTTGGGAGATGCCGGTCAATTCCTCATCAAGGATCTGGTTCTCCTTGGCGCATCGATCTGGACTGCCGCGGAAGCACGGAGAGAAAATTAGCCGTTCAAAATCTCGGTTATTGAATTGATCGGTCAAATGTGGTCGGCCCTGTATTGTTGCGAGGCAGAAGGAGGGCTATGTCCGCGTCCACTGTGGGTGAGGCACGGAAAATAAACGTTCTCGTGGTGGGCGAATCTCCCTATTTGTTTTCGTCTTTTCGGCGTCTAGAAAAGCTTGGGTGCAAATGCCACTTCGCGGAGTCGCACCGAGAAGCGAGCAAACTTCTCAGTCACACTAAGCTCGACATCGTACTCAGCATATACAGGCGCCAAAGGCTATCCGAAATGATTGCTCTCCTGGCAGGCCAACGTGTAAGTATGTTCTATATGCTGCCCGTTGAAGAGGATTGTTGGTGGCTGCCTGTTGTTCGAAATGGCGACAACTGTCTCGGTGCCCCTGGCATTCGGACAAGTGAATTCAGTTACGTTCTCGTCGAGATCATAAAAGGCATAATTACAGACCCCGCGTCGAGCGCACCCTCGGTGGTTTGAACGTTCTAGTGCCGAGCATTTAACCGCGACCCCACATTCCTTGGCCTTATTCAGTTTTGCTGCCTTCACGTGCTTAGAATTCCATCAACCGAGTGGATATTCCGAAACCTTTGTGAGAGTCGCGACTCTCACTTATTGCAGGGGTTAGTTTCCCCTGCGAGTTTGAGGCCGCACTCGAAATCGCATTGTCGACGCGATGATGAGTTCAACGCAGTCTGAAACGGTCAGTGCATGACCGCGATGGGACGCTGCTCGGTGCCTATTCTCGGAATCGCAACTAAGGGAAATCCGAATGAATTCAGCAAGCAATCTTCGTTGCATAGGCGCCGCACTTGGACTCAAGAGTGTCAGTCTGAAGGGCCGCTCACTACTAAAGGCGCAGCGCTTATTGAGAAAAGGGAAGGCGGCGAGTGTACCCGAGCACACATCGGGAGAACTAAAACCGCACAAGCCCGGCAGTTCGGCCTCCAGCGAAGCCATCCGGTTGGCTCAACAAGGTGATTCAGGGGCGTTTGAAACTATTTATCGACTGCACTCCCGCCGCGTGTATGCGCTTTGCTTGCGCATGCTAAGAGACCCCACCGAAGCCGAGGATCTGGTCCAGGACGTGTTCGTGCTGCTATTCCGCAAGATCCATACCTTTCGCGGCGAATCAGCCTTTTCCACCTGGCTGCACAGGCTGGCCGTTAATCTAGTGCTGATGCGCCTGCGCAAGAAGTCGCCACCGACGGTCTCGATCGAAGTGACTGCCGATCTGGACGATGAATCCAGGTCGCCGAGGATCGATATTGGCGCGCCAGATTTATTACTGGAGGGATCGATTGACAGAGTGAGTCTCGAGCGCTGCATCGGGCAATTACCGGCGGGCTACCGCGCAATATTTGTCTTGCACGACATCCAGGGGTACCAACACAACGAGATTGCCGAGATAGTTGGACGCTCGGTAGGTGATTCGAAGTCGCAGTTGCACAAAGCTCGCATGCGGCTGCGTGAACTGCTTCATGAAGTTCAGCGAGAAAGGGCGCGAGATGAGCGCCTGGCAGGACGCAAGCTAGGTGCCCGGCCACACACGGCCTTGCTCCGCTTGGCGGCCGACAGCGCTTGATACTGAATGAGGGCAGAAAGTGATGGCTCAAAGAAGCGTGCCTACGACTCGTGTACTAGGGATTCCGCTCATCTTTGTGCTGCTCTGTGGGTGCGGCAGCTTGGGCTTGCCCACGCCCGCTTTCGCCCAGTCCCTTATTCCCGACGACGTGAAACACGACACAATCGGTCGGGTCATTAAACAAGGTCAATCCGTGCATCTCGACGTGGAACTGGCGCTCGTCAACGTCACAGTCACCGACCCGTACAACCGCTTGGTTACAGGTCTGGAGCCCGACAATTTCCGCATCTTCGAAGACAACGTCGAGCAGGAAGTCGTGAATTTTTCCTCTGAAGATGTTCCCATCTCCATCGGTGTCATCCTTGATCACAGCGGCAGCATGGCCAACAAACTGGGCAAGGCCAAGCAAGCGGCCTTTCAGTTCTTCAAAACCGCCAATCCACAGGACGAATTCTTTCTGGTAGGTTTCAACGACCACGCCGAACTCCTCAGTCCGTTCACGGAGAGCGTGGAAGATCTGCAGAGCGACATGCTGTATACCTCCGCAAAGGGCTCCACGGCGCTGCTTGATGCCATTTATCTGGGACTCCGTCAGATGAGGGGCGCACGCAACGCGAAACGGGCGTTGCTCATCATTTCTGACGGCGGCGATAATCATAGCCGGTACAGCGACAAAGATATCAAGCGGCTGGTGCGAGAAGCAGATACGCAACTCTATTCCATCGGCATTTTTGACCCGTTCGAGTATCGCAGCCGAACGCCCGAGGAGCTCAACGGGCCGTCGCTGCTCAATGAAATGACGGAATTGACCGGTGGGCGCGCCTTCACCGTAGAGAATTTAAACGACCTGCCGGACATCGCCGCAAAGATCGGCTCGGAGTTGCGTAATCAATACATCTTGGGGTACCGCCCCAGCAATAAGGCCCACGATGCCCGCTGGCGGAAGATGTAAGATCAAGCTGCGCACACCCAAGGGACTTCCTCCTCTAACTGCGTACGCGAAGACAGGCTATTACGCGCCCAGCCGTTAGGAGTGGCAAAGGACTGCTTGCTATCCTCTTCAGGCAGCTCTGCCATTCGAGAGTTTCTAATCCTATTCATGTTGAACATGTCGGAAACCTTTGTGAAGTCCGCGAGTCTCATTCAATGGACGGAACAGTTTGTAAGAGCGTTCGAAGCCGCATCGAAATCGCAACAAAAGCTAGTTGGGTTAAACCGGCGGCGAGATTCGCGATCTCCGAGGTGGGCAGAGTGTCCTGACGGCGTTCCGGACCTCATTCTAAATCGACGGGAGAATTTGAAAATGACGAAAACGACGAAAGCCATGCTGGCAGGAGCCGCGTTTGCCGGTTTAATCGCCGGCAGCGGAGCCGCAGTCAAGGCTTCGACTCTGCTTCCTTCGCTGAAGACTTCCTTCAGCGCCCAGGAGCAGAGCCAGGACCAGAGCAAGGACAAGAAGGACGACAAGCAAGCCAAAGAAAAGCACGCATGCAAGGGCCAGAACTCCTGCAAGGGCAAGGGCGGCTGCAAGGCGGGTGACAACGGTTGCAAAGGCGAAAACTCTTGCAAGGGCAAGGGCGGCTGCGCAACCGATGGTTCCAAGAAGCCACAGTAATAGCTCCAAATCTGTTGTTCTTTGGGGGGCTAGGTAATTATTCCTGGCCCTCTTTCCTTCGGCCACAGAAGTAGAAAATTCCAAGACCTCACCGCGAATTCGTGTTGAAAATCTCGGAAACCTTTATACGACTCGCGAGTCTCATTCAATGGACGGAACACCTTGTCAGGGCGTTCGAGGCCACTTCGAAGTCGCAACAAGAGCTGGTTTGTGAGACCGAGCGAGATTCGCGATCCACGGTGCGAAAAGAGTATCTGGACGGTGTTTCGTATCTCAACTCAAATCGACGGGAGAGGTTGAATATGACGAAAACGACAAAGGCCATACTCGCAGGTGCGGCGTTTGCGGGGTTGTTCGCCGGGACCGGAGCTGCAGTTAAGGCTTCAACTTTGCTTCCTTCGCTGAAGACTTCTTTCAGCGCGCAGGATCAGGACCAGAGCAAGGATCAGAAGTCGGAGAAAGCCAAGGACAAAAAGGACAGACACGCCTGTAAGGGCCAAAACTCTTGCAAAGGCAAGGGCGCCTGCAAGTCCGGGGACAACGGATGCAAAGGCAAAAACTCCTGCAAGGGCAAGGGCGGCTGCCGGACTGACGGCGGGAAAAAGCCGGCCTAACCGGCAATTCGTGATTGGACGCTTCTCTCCGGGGAGGGGGCCGGTAGTTGTGGCCCTCTCTCGTCTTAGCTGCTTGGAGGCTTGCATGCCTGAAAATAAATTTAATGGATTTACGAATTATGGAATTGGGATCGGCCTGCGGTCTCCGCACTATGATCACATCCTCTCCCGCAAGCCGGTTGTCGACTGGTTTGAAATCATCTCCGAAAATTTCATGATCGACGGCGGACGGCCGCTGCACATTTTGGATCAGATCCTCGAGCAATACAAAGTAGTACAGCATGGCGTTTCGATGTATTTCGACTCGGCGGAGAAGCCAAACCGCGAGCACCTGCGGCGTCTGAAGGAGCTGGTGAAGCGCACGAAAACGCCTTGGCTTACGGACCATTTGTGTTGGGGAAGCGTAGACGGGCGTTACACCCACGATCTTCTTCCCATGCCCTACACTTTTGAAGCGGCACGCCTTACGGCCCGGAACGTTCGCGAGGTGCGCGACTTTCTTGAAGTGCCCATCGCCGTGGAGAATGTCAGCAGTTACGCGGAATTTCATGTCTCGGAAATGACCGAATGGGAGTTCCTGAACGAAGTGGCCGAGCGCGCGGACTGCGGTATTCTGCTGGATGTCAATAATATCTACGTCTCCTCCCGGAATCATAGTTTCGATCCCTTCGCTTACGTGAACGGCGTTCCCGCGGAGCGCATAGCCCAGATCCACATCGCCGGCCACTCGAAATTTCAAAAATACATCCTCGACACTCACGACCATCCGGTGATCGATCCGGTTTGGAAACTCTATGAACGCGCCATTCAGCGCACCGGCCATACGGCTACCTTGCTGGAGTGGGACGATAGTATCCCTTCCTTTCAGGAAGTTCACCGGGAAGCCATGAAGGCCAACCGCTTCCTCGCCGATACGTCCCTGGCGGTGGCGGTATGAAGCTCGCCACGCTTCAGCGGGCCGTCGCTCGCGCCGTGATGCAGCCACTGACGCGCTCGGAACGTATGCAACGCGGTGCGCCCGGCGGAGGGCGCATGAGCTGTTACGCGGCCCGCTATATCAAGCCAAACGACCGCCTGACTTCCTTCGAGCGTCTGGAGATCTACAATCGCCAATATTGGTTGCGCGTTCTCGGCGCACTGGCCGAAGATTTGCCTGGTTTGCGCGCTGTTCTTGGCGGCCAGTGGTTCGAATCCATGTGCAAGGCCTATCTTACGGAATGTCCCTCGCGCTCTTTCACCCTGAGAAATTTGGGCGCACGCCTGGAATCCTGGTTGCGCCAAAATCCGAGCTGGATGCGCGACCGGCAGGCGCTGGCCCTCGATATGGTTCGGCTCGAATGGGCGGACATCGAAGCGTTCGACGGTCAGGCCAGGCCCTCCCTGCGCTCCGAGGATCTCCGGGAGATACAGTCGCCGCAGCTCAGGCTCGCCCTTCAGCCTTATGTGCAGCTGCTTGAGTTGCGCTATCCAGTCGACGACCTGCTCCTGGCCGTGAAACACGGCGACGACACGGCTGGTTTTGCCAGCAACGCCATCCAGGAACGGAAAAAACGCAGCAAGGTCCGGGCGGTTGCGAAGCTTGAACCCGCGCAAATCTTTCTGGCAGTTCATCGCTTGGATTTCTCCGTCTATTTTCGTCGCATCGAGCCGGAGGAGTTTGCGCTCCTCGGCGCACTGCGAAGCGGAAAGACGATCGAGTGCGCCATCGAGTTGGCTTTCCGAAAGAGTCCAGTCACTGCGGCTGACCGCGCTGCATTTGTTCAGCACGCATTCCAGACTTGGGCAACTTTGGGATGGTTTTGTCGACCAGAGTAAAAACACGCGCGGCGAGAAAGTCCGCGAGAAAAGGGAATCGCTAGAAATCATGAGTAAAGTGATCACGAAAGTTCGGCAATGGCATGACCAGTCTTTCGGTTTGGTTTCTTACCTGCAGTCGCCCTTCCTGTTGCTGGTAAGGCTCTATTTTGGATGGCAGCTTGCCCAGAGCGGCTGGGGTAAGCTCCATCATCTGTCCGGTGTGGCGGAGTATTTCGGCACCCTTGGCTTGCCGATGCCCGCGCAGATGGCCGTGTTCGTTGCCTGCGTGGAGTTTTTTGGCGGTATTTTCCTGGCCTTGGGCTTGCTGTCCAGAATCACCGGCCTGGTGCTCACCGTGAACATGATCATGGCCTACGTCTTCGGAGACCATGATGCGCTGTTCTCTTTCATTTCCGATCCGGACAAGTTTGTCGCCGCTGCTCCTTTTGCGTTTCTGGTGGTCTCTTTGATCGTGCTGATTTTTGGCGGAGGCAAGATCTCCCTGGATGCAGGGATTGACTTTTTGTTTGGTTCCACTCCGGTTAAGCAAGCGAATTCAGTTCCAGCCTGATCGCCCGCTTCTCACGCCGACAGTTCTCATGGTTATTGAATGCTCCGAAGTCATACGGCGGGCTTCTTCGCACGAGCAGCCATGAGTGCGCTGGTTTTTCTGCTTTGTTTCTCGTTTGTATCTGCAAAGGACGAGATGACTTCGAGTCTGCTGATCGGGAACGCTCGGGTCGACATCAGGATCGAAGGGAGCACTCTGCGATTGCCTGCGAAGGACCTCTTTCGCTGGGTCAGGTCAGCCGCTGAGTCAGTGACTGCGTATTATGGCCGCTTTCCTGTGCCTCAAGTTTTGATTCAGATCACTCCTTTCGAAGGAAGAGGCATCCGCAACGGCATGGCATTTGGCGATCGTGGTGGACGAATCACCATACGCGTAGGCAACGAGACTTCTCCTGCCGAGTTTGCCTCAGACTGGATGCTGACCCACGAAATGGTTCACCTGGCTTTTCCTTCCGTGGACGAAAGGCACCATTGGATCGAAGAGGGGATCGCCACCTACGTCGAACCAATCGCTAGGATTCATGCGGGACGTCTCAAAGCGGAGCAGATGTGGTTTGATCTTGTCCGAGACATGCCCCAGGGCCTCCCTCAGGTTGGAGACCGCGGACTTGATCGCACACACACTTGGGGAAGAACCTACTGGGGAGGAGCGCTGTTTTGCCTTCTAGCCGACGTTGAGATTCGTCGCCAGACTAACAATGCGCAGGGTTTGGAGAATGCTCTTCGTGGCATTCTCGACGCCGGTGGTGACATCCGGAAGGACTGGAATCTTGAGGATGCTCTCAGAACGGGAGACCGCGCGGTTGGGGTGAACGTTCTTCAGCCGCTGTACACCAGAATGAAAGACAAGCCGGTGAGTGTGGACCTGGATCGCTTGTGGACGCAGCTGGGCGTCCAATCGGATGGAGCCAGTGTCCGCTTCGACAATAGCGCCACACTGGCTGCGATCCGTCGGGCGATCACAACGGCGGTATCCGATGCGGCCGGAGAGCGGTCTTCGCCTACTAAACCTGGCGCGGTTTTTGCTGGGCGTACCGTAGGGCTCTCCTCACTCGGCGAAGTCGGCGGTTCGTAGGTACGATATATTCAAGAGCCAACCCAACTGCTTTTGATAACCGAAAGGATGATGCTGAGAGGGATTCTTACTGGAACAAGTTGTTCCTGATCCAACTCTCTACTTCGTTGAGGTCCGAATACGGTGCCAGCCTGCAATTCGGGTGGGTGATACCCGTAATTAATAGAGATATTTTGGTTTCGACATCTCGCCGATAGAATAAGACTACTTTCTTTGTGGTTGCCCCAAGTAGGTACCCCGTCTCGAAGCCCAAGCCAAATGATGAACCGGAAACTTCCGCTATAAACAGGTCGCACTGCTCAAGCCATTTCATATCCCGCAAATAGACTTCTTTGGGCGTGATACGCCGGTCCGCTTCCCACGCGTTGTCCTGGACCAAATGTCGCGTTAGCACTTCGTGCCTCATCTCCACGAGGATGTCCACAATTGTCCTTGCTACCGTCACTCCCGAGCGATCGCCCGCTACGGTGAAGCCAAAATAGATTTTCATGCCAGTGTAGTTATCCTCCCTAAATTCTACTGCACCATATTCATACAGGACTAGCCGCTAGCCTGCCGTGGCATCCCAAATCGGCAAAGGTTTTCCCTCGGTATTCACTTCGCTCTGGAGCTTTCGGAGCGCGGCAATACCCTAACTGGACCCAGTGGTGGGCCCCACGGGCCATCGGGACTCAATCCATTTGACTACGTTAGACGCACTTCTCGTCGCGGGCGGATGATGGGGCATTGGCAAACTTACCAGCGGACGGCGGATAACCTCCGGGTGCCGACCATTCGTTCAGAACTCACGTCAAGCTTCCCAGAAACCGTTTCGGGTTGTTGAATTAATTTGGCATTCGAGCGAGTAGGTGATTCATGGCCCTCGAGACGTTACGCTGCGGCGCCGTCAAAATCGGACGGACTTACGCAGCGGTGGCGTTCGACGCGAGCGTGCGGCTCAGGAAATCGCGAATAGCACCGGCAATTTCTTGATGGTGCGTTTCGAGAGCGAAGTGACCGGTGTCGTAGAAATGCACCTCAGCGTTCGGGTTGTCGCGCTTGAACGCTTCAGCGCCAGGGGGCAGGAAGAACGGATCGTTCTTGCCCCATACGGCAAGCAGGGAAGGCTGCTTTGTGCGGAAATATTCCTGGAACTTGGGATAGAGAGCAACATTGCTGGCATAGTCCAGAAAGAGGTCAAGCTGGATTTCGTCATTGCCTGGCCGTGCCAATAGCGCGGAGTCGAGCTCATATGATTCCGGAGCTACTTGCGATTCATCCTGCACGCCATGGATGTATTGCCACTTGGTTGCTTCCGGCTTCAGGAAATCGCGCAGAGCCACGCGGTTCTCCGGCGTCGGCTCCTTCCAATATTTCTGGATCGGGTTCCAGCCTTGGCTCAGGCCTTCGACATAGGCATTGCCGTTCTGCGAGATGATGGCGGTGATGCGCTCGGGATGAGCCAACGCGAGCCGGAATCCCACCGGCGCGCCGTAATCAAACACGTAAATCGCGAAGTGCTCGAGACCGATCGACTGCGTAAACGTGTCGATGGCTTTGGTCAGGTTCTCAAACGTGTAGCGAAACTGTTTATGGTCGGGTGCATCGGAAAAGCCAAACCCCGGCAGATCAGGTGCAACCACATGGTAACGGTCGGCCAACGCCGGAATCAGGTTGCGGAACATGTGCGACGAAGTCGGGAACCCGTGCAGTAAGAGAATAGCTGGGGCAGTCCTAGGGCCGGCTTCGCGATAAAAAATCCTATTGCCATCGACGACGACGTGTTTGTAGCTGATCATTTTTGAGTCTCCTTGGAGATTTAAAAGCCCGGTCTGACGAGATGCCGTTCAGCGACGGTCACGCTTCCACGTCATTTGACGTGCTAACCGATAAAAGGTTACATTATCGGTGTTAGAATGTCATTGGGCATTCGTATGAGCAAAGCAACAAGTAAGTCAGATTGGAAAGACGGCTTTCTATTTGTTGGAAATCAGCCAGCGCTTGATTTCCTGAACACGCGCCCGGTCCAGAACGGCAAACCGTCGGAGCTGCTCCCTGACTTCAGCGCGCTCTTACGCTGGTTTCAAGCAGCCGATCTGCTAAGTTCTCGCGAAGTTGTTAGTCTTCAACGTCAGTGGGCGGGATCGGCCAGCGCCCGGAGGACTACGGAAGCCATGCGACAGTTACGCGAGAGACTGAGAGAGGAAGTCCTCGCCTGGGAGCGTAGTGGTTCGGTTCAGCATTCCACGCAGGACCAACTGAATATGCTGATGGCCCAGCACCCCATGCGTACCCGGCTGAGTAGGGACGGGAAATCGTACGCGACAGAGCTATGGTTCGAACCCCGCCAACCGGAAGATTTGTTTGCGCCGCTGGCGCACAGTGCGGCGACATTATTCGCGACCGCGGATCCGAAGCGCGTCCGCAAGTGTGCCCAGTGCGTGTTGCATTTCCATGACATCAGCAAGAAGGGGACGCGACGATGGTGCAGCATGCAGCTGTGTGGGAATCGGCTGAAGGTTGCAGCGTATGCAGCTCGCCGACGCCGGCGCGCCCGCAAATGACAGAATGATGGCTACCGGTGTTTCGTATTTGGCGGTCTGAAGCCGGGCAGAATAGTCCGGTAGGGGTAAACGCAGTGCTACAGAGTGCTCCTCGCGCTCCGATCTCCTCGAACGCCGTCTGGGGACCCGGATGTCGCATAATGCTGGCCTGCCTGTGTTCCAGGTTATAGTCAACTGGCTCGGGATTGTTTTCGCTCCGAGTTCGATATGGTCCTTCAAACCAAGTCACCCAAGGGAATCATCGCGGTTGGTATCTTCTTGTTCTTCGCGGCCATGATGGCCTCTCTCGCCGGAACGACGCTGGTCTGGCGGGACACCATTCTCGACCGCGTGTGGGCTATCAATGCGCCCGCATACGCGAGGCTCGCACCCTTTGGGAAAACGGTCGGGATCCCCTTTCTCCTGCTCGGCGCAACTCTAGCCGTTGCTGGTGCAGGTTGGTTCAAGCGCCGCGTTTGGGGGTGGCGGCTGGCTGTGGCTATCATCGCAATCCAGGTCTTGGGAGACCTAGTGAATGCATTCAGGGGGGATGTCGTTCGTGGCGGTGTCGGCTTCGTAATTGCTGGAGGTCTGCTCGTCTATCTTCTGCGTCGAGAGGTCAGAGCGGCCTTTACCAGTGCCAACGCGCCAAGTCTTCGTTAACGAATTCGAACAGATGGAAAGTGATGCGTGTCTGAGATGACTCCAACCTCTGGCATAGAATTCTTGGTTTGGCTGCTTATCGTTGCTGCGATCATCGCGATGCTGGCGAAACGCCTGAGGATTCCATACACGGTATCCCTGGTCTTGGGCGGCTTGCTCCTGGGAGTCATTCAGCTTCCTATCTTGTCTCCCCTTCAGCCCGGTCAGCGTCCCGATTGGCTGACGCCCGATGTGATTTTGATATTGTTTCTTCCGGCCCTCGTTTTCGAAGGCAGCGTGAAGCTGGACGTGCGGGAGCTGCTTCGCAATTCCGTACCTCTGTTGTTGCTCGCCAACGTAGGTGTGCTCCTCGCCGCCCTTGTGACCGGATACCTTGTGCATTGGTTGATCGGTTTGCCCGTGCTCATTGCACTTCTTTTCGGGTGCATCATCTCCGCCACGGACCCCATTTCTGTGCTGGCCATCTTCAAGGATCTGACAGTAGACAAGCGGTTGTCCCTCATTATGGAAGGAGAAAGCCTTCTCAACGATGGAACGGCAGTCGTTCTCTTTGGAATCCTATTCGGAGCCATCGTTGCGGAAAGGCTGACCGTGCCGAAAGGAATCGAGCAGTATTTCTTGGCAGTCGTCGGTGGAGCGGTCTTGGGATCAACTCTAGGGTACCTGGCGAGCCGCATTACCGGGACAGTGGATGATCCCCAGATTGAGATTACTCTAACAACCATACTTGCGTACGGCAGCTATCTGCTCGCGTTTCGCCTGCACCTGTCAGGCGTGATCGCGACTGCATCTGCGGGGCTGATGCTGGGGAACCTTGGCGCGAAAAGAGGCATGAGTGCTGGCACACGTACTGCGATGCAGTCATTCTGGGAGTACATTTCGTTCGTCATGAATTCTCTCGTGTTTCTTTTGATTGGCCTGGAAATCCATGTGCGTGAACTCTTACAGAATTGGGCGTCCGTACTGTTGGCCATCGGTGCCGTGTTTCTGGGGCGTGCGGTGTCGGTCTACCTGCTGGTGCCATTGAGCAATCGTTTCGCTGAGAAGATTCCGCTTCGTTGGCAACATGTAGCCGTATGGGGCGGACTTCGCGGAGCACTGGCGCTCGCTCTTGCGCTGAGCTTGACCACCGCGTTTCCTAATCGCGAGCAAATCTTGAACTTGACGTTCGGCGTAGTCATCTTTTCCATTCTAGTGCAGGGACTTACCATCAAGCCCCTCGTAAGAATCCTCAAACTTGCCAATGGTGACGACGCAAAAATCAATAACCCATAAACCCAAGGGCCATCGCAGCCAAGCGTTTCAGATCGGGTTTTGTCGCTCCATTGGCCGCTTGAATACCAAGGCCGGTCATGATCGTCGAAAGGTACCGGGCAAAGTCGGCGGGAGTCACGTTATTTTTGAGATTACCTTCGCGTTGGTCCTTTTCCAAACGCTTTCGAATGGCCATTTCACCTTGCTTCCTCCATTCGATCATCGCGTGTTGAATCGGCTGAGCGTCGGAACCGCAGGCCAGGGCCCCTTGAATCGAAAGACATCCTCTCGGATTTCCTGCGATGGATAGAAAGTCGACCGTTCCCTCTATGAGAGCTGTTGCAAGCTCGCCCACGGTCGGCAATTCGAGCGCTTCGCGGATATAGGTCATCGGGCCATTTCTATAACGGTCCATCACCAAGCGAAAGAGAGCCTCCTTGTCGCCAAAGGCCGCGTACATGCTGGAACGATTGATGCCCATGGCCTTGGTTAGGTCGGCCATCGTCGCGCCCTCATAGCTCTTCGTCCAGAAAACACGCATGGCTGCGTCGAGTGCCGCTTCTTCATCAAAGCCTCGGGGGCGTCCCATGACCTTCTTAGGCGTGGATTTTGCCTTCATACCCTGTTCGATGCGGTTTCCGCGCAAGAGTTAGAAATTCGTATAACCCCCAAGCCCCATTCTACATCTGAAACGATAGGTACAGAAGTTAATCCTATGCGACTAAATGGAGGAATCAAGATGCCTGCTCTTAAGAACAAGGTGGCAGTGATTACAGGTGGCAGCAGCGGTATTGGACTTGCGACCGGCAAGCGGTTCGTGGAGGAGGGCGCGTATGTGTTCATCACAGGCCGCCGCCAGTCGGAACTCGATAAAGCAGTAAAAGAAATCGGCAGAAATGCTATCGCAATCCAGGGTGACATCTCGAAGCTCGACGATCTCGAGCGGCTCTACAAAGGAATTGCACAAAAGAAAGGAAAAATCGACATCGTCGTCGCGAACGCCGCGGTTGTGGAGATGGTGCCAACCCAAGCGGTGACTCCCGAACACTACGACAAGACCTTCGATACGAATGCGCGCGGCACGTATTTTACCGTCCAGAAGGCGCTTCCCCTGCTAAACGACGGCGGCTCGATCATTCTTATCGGCTCCGGAGTGTGGCTGAAAGGATATCCGGCCTATGGCACCTACGCCGCCACCAAGGCGGCGCTGCGATCGTTTGTCAGAACCTGGACGACGGAACTGAAGGATCGCAAGATTCGCGCGAATCTCATCAGCCCGGGCGCGGTAGAAACTCCCATCATCGATGGTCAATTTCCGACGAAGGAAGCGGCGGACGGGGCGCGGCAATGGTTCCGCTCAATCATTCCTCTCGGCCGGCTTGGAAATCCTGAAGAAATCGCCTCGGCGGCGCTTTTTCTGGCTTCGGATGAAAGCAGCTACATCCTTGGCAACGACCTAGTGGTCGATGGCGGCGCGACTGCAGTTTAACGGGCAAACATTTTTCGGGGTCAACGACAGATTGTGCCCGTTTCTTCCCCTGCGGGCCGAACGCGAAAGAGGAATAGTACATTTTTTGTGGCTCTGAATCGTGCGAACGCGTCCGATGCGGGAGATGTTTTTGCTGAACACTTGCTGAACATTAGACTGCAAATGGGGTGTTTCGGCGCAACTGAGGAGGCCGTAACGCTAACAAAACACATGAAAATCGGTCCGTGCGAACAGGTCAGGGTGAATTAGCAAACCGCCGCTAAGACCTCGCACTTCCCAAGTTCAACCAACGAATGTGGAAGCAATTGAGAGGCGCAGCGAAGCGCGAGCTGAGCCTAGCGAGTGATTACTGATTTGCATTTCCGAAGATCAAGAAAACGAGAAATGCACAGGGTCCCCTGAATTTTCCCCATACTTGCCAGATCGCAGGCGATTAACTTGCGTCCGTTCAATAGTTTCTGAATAGCACTCCTGCCTCCGCTTGTTTTTGCAAATTCGTCATGTGGCGAACTCTCGGAAACTAAACGACTTGCGAATTGAGAACTCCTGTCTGCCAGAATTCCACAGATGAGTTTTGAGTGAAAGGAGCCTTCATTAACCTAAAGAAAACAGGCGAGATGTTTTGGTCGGGGCGCCCGGATTTGAACCGGGGGCCTCCTGCGCCCAAGGCAGGCGTAATACATCCTGGAAGTCCTTCCTTTTCAATCTCAGTTTTGAAAACAAACGAGTTAGAAAAATATTTGGTAGTGGCACGATGTACGAAAATGTGGCTGCGCATGCATGAAGTCCCCCGAATTTTCCCCATAGCGAAATAACGGCGAAAGTGCTCCGATCGGTTCCCACTTCTTGAAAACACCAACCCTTCGGTTGAAAGCCGAACGGGCGTCGTGTTACTCCCGCTGAAATGTAGATTCTTTCCAGTGGCGATGTCACAGTAACTGTCACGCAGATAAAAGGTGTTCGCATTGAGATTCGATCTAGGGTTTTATTCATTCCCGGACGTAAAGTTCTTAAGTCAATCCCATGTACGCTCTTGACGCAAAGGCGGCGATATTTCGAAGGGCGTGGCGACTCTTGCCGGCTTTGGCCGCCATCCTGATTCCGGCAAGCGTGCTCTCAAAGAAGTCCGCCATGCTGTCCAGGTCCGCATCTGAGCGAAGTTCTCTCTGTTTTTTTGCTCTCGTGAGCACGCGCATTAGGGTCTGACGCTGCCGCCGCCCCGCATTACGCGTGATACGCGTTACGCCGGCATCTCGCTGACCGAATTCGCTGATGGCGTTGAGCCCCATGCAGCCTTCGGCGCTGGACAAGTCTTTCCGTTGAGCGAAAGTCACCAGGGCGTTTTGCACGGCGGCGAGGGCCGAGCCAGGTCTTTCCAATTCCACGTTGATGGAATGAACGCTCTCCGTGACGTACAACTCCAAGGCTTTCAAAAACAGCGCCCGCTTGTCGCCGAACGTGTCATACATGCTCTGCCGCCCGACTTCCATGACGCGCATCAAGTCATCGGTGGATGTGGCGGCAAAGCCTTGCTGAGAAAAAAGGCGTATCGCCTTCCGAAGCGCTTTCTCCTGATCGAACTCTTTCGGTCGCGCCATGTGCCTCTTTTCTTTCGATGTTCTCGTTCCGATTATGCGACGTATCCGCCGTCGATGGTAAGGCTGGCTCCGGTGATGAAGCCCGCTTCTTCCGACGCGAGGTAAGAGACGAAGCTGGCGACTTCCGATACATCACCCATTCGCTTCAGAGGAATCAGCGGCTTGACCAACTCGGCATGCGCTGAGGTCATGTCGGTCGCTGTGGGGCCGGGCTGAACGTTGTTTACCGTGATGGCGCGCGGGGCCAGATCGATGGCAGCGCCCCGAACAAGCCCTGTAAGCGCAGCCTTGGTCATGCTGTAGACACTTGCTCCAGGGAAGGCTGTGCGGATTGCTGTGTTGCTGCCGATGATAACGATCCGGCCGCCATCGTTCATTTCTTGGGCGGCTGCCTGAATACCGACGAAGGCGGCACGGACGTTGATGGCCACCATGCGGTCGAAGTCTTCGAGAGTGTAAGTGTCGATTGTGCCCCTGGTGAGAATGCCCGCGTTGCTGACGAAGATGTCAAGAGTGCCGAAGGCTTCTGCCGCTCTGGCCACAGCGGCGCGGAGCTCTTTGGCAGAGGCGCTGTCGGCTTTTAGGGACAGCGCTTTTCCTCCGGTGGATTCGATTTCGCTTACGAGTTGGAGAGCCTTTTCCTCTGAACTTGAGTAAGTGAACGCAACTGACGCGCCGTCGGCCGCGAGCCGGCGGACGATGCCTGCTCCGATGCCTCTTGAACCACCCGTGACGAGAGCTACTTTGCCTTTGAACGATTTCACGTGCATATGTCACCAAAATCCTTTCAGTCATCTATTATGCCCATTTTGGATTATATTGTCCAGAATGACAGTTCAACGGGACAGTTTTCCGGGATGCCCGACTCGATCGTTTTTTGTCGCTTTAGTTCCCGGAAGGCTACAGGCCATGGTGAATATCAACGCGCTTAGAATTTTGTCCACTGCTGGAAACTAACCAGAGTCATTGCTCTCTCAGATCTAGGCTTACCACCGGTTCCCCTTCCAAAGGCGAGAAGAAGGCCCTCCGGTGAGACCCAGATGACAAACTTCGAATAGAGAGGGGCTGTCAATTCAAACTTTTCGGCATTCCATTGTCGACCTGCTGCTGTCATCTGTTCCTGCCCGCAGTATCTCAGCTGTGCATCCATAACCGTCCCGAAGATAGGGAACGTTGCATTGGGTTCATGGAGCGTTAGGAGTTGCACTTGGCTCTCTCTGGTTGGGTCTCGATCCGCGGAACGCGCGATACTTGCCAGGGAAAACGCAGAGAGTGGCCAAAAGAATCCATAGGGTTCTTTGGCTGGCATATCCCACCGAAAGCTTTGATCTGGGACGCTTGAAACCGACGAACAGACGATCCCGTCAGATAAGAAGTCACAGGCGAGGGGGGCGGAATCATGTCTCCACCGAAGCTTTCTGCTTTCCTTCACTCCGAGAACGCGAAATGCCGATGACAGACGAACGTGGAAGCCGTTATTCTGCAATTCACCTTTGGGAGATTCGTAGCTTCTCTCACCTTCCACCTCGAAGCTACCATCCTTTAGCCGCCAAATCGTCCATGACTCACGAAAGTTATAGACTCCAGGGGCGAATAAACCGATACCGCCCTCTTCGTTTTGTTCGACGATCCTGTACTCGCCACTGGCAACTCGAGTGCGCTCTAACGCTACATCTTGAAAGTAGAGCATTGGCTCAGTCGGCGAGGGTGTTAAGCGGATTGAAGGTAGGCCAGCGAGAGTCGCCAAGCCGATCATCACCATTAGCTGCGGTGTCACTGGTCATTCCCTTCGGTCAACTCGGTAGAAACCGCAGTCAAATAACCAAGCAACCCACCGGAGCCATGATTTGGTCCGGCGGTGAAGTACACCTCTGTGGCAGGTGCGGCTGCGGCATCATTATTATTGGGGCTGATATTTCCCGGGCTGAGGGCCCAGACGCCATTGATGGCTAGCGGCTTTCCGCTGGCATCCTGCAGCAGTCCGTCAAATTTTCCAGTGGCTAGGTCGTAGGCGGCGATATAGCCGCTGGACTGTGTATCTCCACCACCCGCAAACTGCGCAATGAGGAGGTCGTGACTGAAGCGTCCGAAATCAAGTGGCGCCAGAGCGACGCCCCACGGAGCGTTCAACCAATCGCCATGCTCCAGACGACGCAAGAGTCGACCCGTCGAGCTATAGATGTCCACAAAACCCAGGCCCGGACCGTCTGACTCAAAGCGCGAACCCGCCTCGTGGAGCGCATAGGCGACGACGATGTCGTTGCCAATCGCTTGCACGTTGAAAGGTACGTAGCCGCGCGGCAAGTCTTCATCGGCGAAGGCTTTTTCAGTGTGGCCCTCGTGATCGGAGGTGTCGTCGTAGAGTCCACCCGAGAGTTTCACGGGCTGAAATGCGGTGTCGTACACATCCACGCGCCCCTTCGTGAAGTTCGCCACGTAGAGATAGGCCTTGCCGTCGATCAGAGCGCTGGTCAGGCCCGTGTAGGCGGATCCGTCGGTGGTTTTGACGATGGTCACAGCATTGCTCGAGGGCGGCACAGCCCCTTGAGCCACAGCGACGCTCGGATTCCATCCAGCGATCGTCCCGTCGACTGTGCAGAACAGAAATACCGCTGGTTTGCCAGGTGCCAACAGGAAATCGGTTTGGCTGCCGTTGAAGATGGTGCCGGTCGGTGTGCCCGTTGGCGTATTCTTGTTATTCGGATCGGCTGGCGGGATGGTGACGATCAGAGACTGTTTGACGCCGGCTCCGTTATATAACGTGCTGAACCCTGTCGCTTGATCAGACACCCACCATGCGGTGCCGGAGCCGCGGGATATCCCCCAAGCATTGATCAACTGCGGGTCGCTCACAGGAGCGATTCCCGACGTATTCGAAACAAGATTGGTTTGAGTGTAGTGTTGCCCAAAGCAAGCGGCTCCCGTGATCAAAGCCAGTGCGGCACTTACAGCAAAGCGAAGAAACCTCTTCATTCTCAATCTCCTTTGTCGATGGTCTTTGTCCCAACATCACAACGCGATCAGGAAACCATGTTGGGGAGATTGGGTCGTGTCTGTATCTCCGGCGGCGGACCGAATCCTTCGGAATTCTCGACGACGAAAAACCGTAGCCAGTAGGGGCACAAGCAGACAAGACCAGTGTCTCTTGTCGCCCTCGCGAACTTTTGATGGACCCAGATTAAGTGCCGCCATCACGAGGGAAGTGATGCTCACAATTTAGGGCGCGAAGACACGGACGACGGAAACGTACTTAAACGCGCCACATCGTAGTCGCTTCTAGCACATAAACTGCCGGCGATATTCCGTAGGGCTGGATCCGCACATTTTGCGGAACACTCGGGCAAAGTGCTGCTGCGTCTTGAAGCCGCACGCCACCGCGACGTCCAAGACTCGCGCCTCGGCGGCGCGCAGCATTTCCTGCGCACGCTTTATCCTCTGGCGGACAACAAATTGATGCGGGCTCTGGCCCATCGATTGGCGAAACATTTGCGAGAAATGAGCCGGGCTCAACCCCGCTGATTCCGCCATTTCGTCCAGAGTCAGCTCATCCTCCAGCTTCGTCCGTACCAACTCGGTAACTCTTCGCAGCCTTGCGGGAGCTAGTCCGCCTTGGTAGGTCCGCGGAGAATGGTGCGGCACTGCGTCAACATCGACCAGCTCCAAATCCTGGTGAGGCCCTCGCTGAGATCGCGAATCCCATTCGCCTCGAATGAGATACTTTAGAGACGTCTCTACATGACTGCGCAACAACAACCCAGCTTGTCTCCCGTGCCCCTTCTCGAGAACGTCGACGATGAGCTCGTGAGATTCAACGATTTCGTGCAAGTCTTTCGAGA